>Ga0193963_1000509_pt1 | contig 20215 bp, 17 predicted proteins | sample FB_6_MG_FD_140359 | JGI IMG/M metagenome (GOLD analysis project Ga0193963, IMG submission 140359) | Microbial mat bacterial communities from the Broadkill River, Lewes, Delaware, United States - FB_6_MG | ecosystem: Environmental > Aquatic > Freshwater > River > Microbial mats | place: USA...
CTTCACCAAGTTTATATATTATTTCTCTTTGTGTTTCTTCTAACTCTTTATGAAGATTTTCTATTTCTGTTATATCATGTCTAATACCAAGAATTTCAGTATATTCTCCATCTTTATTTTTTAAAGGGTAAATTATGATATTACAATGAAATAAAGAACCATCTTTTCTTGTATTTGTAGTCTTCCCTTTCCAAACATTTCCAGTTAAAAGATGTTTTTTTAAATTTTTAATTCTTTCAGCATAAACATCTTCTGAAACTCTATAATCCCTAATTATAGAGTATGGTGCACCTAGTAGTTCCTCTTTTGAATAACCACTAACCTCGTAAAATGCTTCATTTGCATATAAAATTTTTTCATCAAAAGATATTTTTAGAATAATATTACTCTTATCAATAGCTTCCTCATAAAGTCTTGCTAAACGTATAGATTCTTGTAAGTCAGAGGATGTTTTTTTATTCTGTTTTTTAAAATATTCTCTTGAGTTTTCTAAGTCTGTTATATCATTACTCAATGCAATAAACTCTTGAATATCTCCGTTTTTATCCAATATAGGTTTAATCATTATATCTATAATATAATATTCGTTATTCTTCTTTTTATTTTTTATTTGACCAGACCAAATTCTTTTATCTAAAATAGTATCCCACATCTCTTTAAAAATTTGAGGGTCAGTATCCTTATGAGTTAAAATACTATGCGTACTACCTACAATCCCTTTACTTTCATAACCAGATACAAATTCAAATGGCTTATTAACATAAGTGATTACTCCGTTTTTATTTGTTTTAGAAACTATTGATCTCTCGTCTACAATATCTTTATATTGGTTTAGAGTATTGTATATTTCTTCATTCTCTTTTTCTAAGCAAATATTTTTTGCAACTTTAGACATCACATCTAATAAATTCTTAATATCTAAGGGTTTAGTAATATAACTATCTATATTTAATTTAATTGCTTCAAACAAATATTCACTATCATTAAATGCCGTTACTACAATAATTTTTGCATTTATATCAAAATCTTTTATAAATTTACTCATTCCTATACCATCAAGACGAGGCATTTGAACATCAGTAATAACCAAATCAGGAGACTTTTCTTTATATAATTTAAATCCTTCTTCTCCGTCTTTTGCAACATAAAGTTCTAAAACTTTATCTTTTAAAAAATAGACTAATTCTTCTCTTGTATGATTATTATCTTCAACATATAAAACTGTTATCTTTTTTAAATATTTTAATTTTTTCTTTATCATGATTTATCCTTAGACAAAGGGAGTTGAATAATAAACTCTGCTCCGGACTCAAGATTATGTCCATCAAGTTTTCCATTCATATTTTGTTCAATAATAGTTTTTGACATATATAGTCCTATTCCTGTTCCTTTACCTTCTTCTTTTGTAGTAAAGTAAGGTTCAAAAATCTTATCAAGAATATCTACTGGAATTCCTCCAGCATTGTCTTTTACTTTTATATAAATTCTATCTTCATCTTTAGAGATTTTTATTACAACCATTGGAGATTTTATTTCATTTTCAATAAGTGCATCTTTTGCATTATTCAATAAGTTTATTAAAGCCTGAGACAATTCATTCTTATAACTAAAAATAAAAATTTCTTTTGATTTAATTATCTCAATCTTTATATTATAATATTCAAAAGTTGCATCTATTAATTCAACTGTATCTTGTACTAAATCACCTATATCAAATAATTCTTTTTCTTTATTTGGCTTAAAAAAATTTTTAAAATCATCTATTGTTTTTGACATATTACTAGATATAACATTTACTTTTTTTACTGACCTATTCATAAATTCATCATCTAATTCACCCATTTCATAAGACAAGTGAATATTTTGCATCACAAGACCTAAAGCATTTAAAGGTTGTCTCCATTGATGAGCAATATTTCCAAGCATCTCTCCCATAGAAGCTAGTTTTGATTGTTGGATAAGTAACTGTTCTTGTTTTATACGTTTATTCATTTCTAATTTAATTTTATTTTCCAAGTTTTTATTTAAATCACTTAATTGCCTATTTATTTTAGTCGATTCAAAAACTCTACGTATCGAAAAAATAGAAGTAGATATTCCCATAATAATAAAAAGTAAAAATAGTTCATCTAATTCATACTCTTCATGCTCTTCTAAAAACTCTATTAGTTCTTCAAATAAGTCATGTTCACTTAAAAAAAACCAAGTAATAAAAGTAAAAATAATTAAAATTATAAACTCTTTTTTTGTTTGTAATCTATCAATCATACTAATTCCTTATATAATGGAATTTTAATGATAAACTCTGCACCATTACTAATATTATTTACTATTAGTTTTCCATTCATATTTTGTTCCACAATTATTTTTGACATATATAAACCAATTCCTGTTCCTTTACCTTCATCTTTTGTAGTAAAGTACGGATCAAAAATTTTATCTAAAATATCTGCTGGGATACCCCCAGCATTGTCTTTTACTTTTACAAATCCATAATTATCATCTAAACCTACATTTATATAAACTTCAGCATCATTGATTTTATTATCAAGGAGTGCATCTTTTGCATTATTTAATACATTTAACAAAGTCTGAGAAAATTCACTAGGAAAACCATAGACTAAAATCTCACCATCATGAAAACCCCTAATTTTTACATCTTGGTGCTGAAATGTTGCATCTACTAGTCCTAGTGTATCTTTTACTAATCCATTTAAATTAAATACTTCACTCCCTTTATTAGGCTTAAAGAAGTTTCTAAAATCATCAATTGTCTTAGACATATTATCTGTAAGTAAATTTACTTTCTTCACAGACTTTTCCATGAATTCATCAGTCAATTCATCCATCTCATACGAAAAATAAATATTTTGCATAACTAAACCTAAAGCATTTAAAGGTTGTCTCCATTGATGTGCAATATTTCCTATCATCTCTCCCATTGAAGCTAGTTTTGATTGCTGAATAAGTAACTGTTCTTGCTCTTGTTGTTTTTTTATTTCAGAAGACACTCTTTCTTCCAAGGTTTCATTTAAATCATTCAATTCTTTAGTTCTAAGGGCAACTCTATTTTCTAACTCAACATGAGAACGTCTTAATTTTGATCTTGAAGATTCAAGGTTTACCACCATTTTATTAAAACTTTTTGCTAACTTTCCAATTTCATCATCACTATAAATATTTACTCTTCTAGATAAATCACCATTTGCAATATCATTTGAGATTCTGTTAAGTTCAATTATTGGTTTTGAAATCATTCTTGCAATAAAATATGAAATTAAAAAAGAGGCAATAATAATAAGAAGTACAAAAATAGAAAATTGTTTATACATATCTAAAACTTTTTTATCATATTCCTTTAATGATAGTTCAATTATAAACCATCCCCATTTAATTTTTGAAAAATATATTGGATATGTATATTTAAAAACTTCTTCATTTACTATCTCAGAATTTCTAATAGAATAACTATCTAATTCACTATTACCACTAGAATCTTTTACTATTAGTTCAAGTAAAGTCCATTTCTCTTTAGTTATAATTAAAGTATTTCCAGCATTTCTTGAAATACTAAAAGATTTTATATTTTCATCTTTCTTAACATAATCTTGTAAAAACTCTAAAATACTAACTTCATCATCTATTATCATAGCCTCACTATTTGCTAAAGTTATAACATCAGATACATTTTTTGCTTTTGATTTTAAATCTTGTAATATCACATTTTTTTGCAGAACTATAGCTTGGTAAATAAATAATGCCATTACTATAAATATAGTTACAAAAATTGTAATAAAAATTTTACCAAATAAACTTTTTTTCATCTATACTTCTTTTTTAATTTAAAGTATTCATTATAATAATTATCCAACTCAACTAAAGAGGCATTATCAAGTTTGTAAATAGAATTAAATTTCATTATTTCGATAATTTGTTCTCCCCCTTTAACCTTATTTAAGTCTTTACTTACCATAAAAAAAGCTTCTCTACTTTTTAAACTACTTTTTTCTGAAAAAAAACCAATAAATGGAAGGAAAATATTTTTTGATTTTGAAAGAATCTCAACTTTAGATTTTATTCCAGGATTAAAATCTAGCATTAAATCCCAAACTTCTTTAGTAACAATTCCATAATTAGATTTTTTAAAAAAAACATTTAATATAACACTCTTTTCTTTCTTTTCATATTGTATTTTTTTTAGAAGTTTATCACTAGCTTTCATATTAGTTTTATATGAATTTTTATCTAACCAAATCCATGATGAAGTATCTCCTTCTTTTAAACTAATACTTTTAGCTTTTAAATCAGAGAAACCACCCAATTTATTGGATTTATTTCCTATTAAATAATATTGATTAAACTTTTTTTCATTTATCGATAATGTCCAAGTATCATTTGATACATCTTCTATTTCTGTCCTATTTTTAAAAAAAAATGGTAAATCTATTGCTATCATGTCAAACTTATCTTCTTTAAAAGCTTCAAATAAAAGTTCTCCATTTGGATAATATTTAATATCTAATTGTCCCCCATGAATTTTTCCCATATCATTAAGCCAACTTTTTAATACAATTTTCGCATCTTTAAATTTTGAGAAAAGATTACCTTCTGTAGTTATTCCATAAGTTGATATAAACTCTAGTTTTTTAACTTCTGCAAATAAACTTATAGTAAAAATCAATAGTATTAATAAATATTTCAAATAATTTACCTTTTTGTAGTTTATATATTAATTTTATCAAAAAATAACAAAATAAATCTTAAGTTGAATCAACTAGTTATTTACTTAATATATATAACTACTAAGGCTACTTTACCATCTTTCTAAATTCTCTTTTTCTTTTTCTTGAATTTAAAATAATCTTTATAATTCTATAATAATAATTTTAATTATAAAATAGGAAACTTTTACTATAATTTACTTTAATAAAAAGGAAAAATATGAGTAAGTATATTGATACATCTATAAAAGAATTAAATAAAATGAAAAAATACCCAAACGAAATTTTTTATAAAGGAAATATTGATTTTATAAAAAAGAGAAAAGTATCAATTGTAGGAACAAGAAAACCAAATTCATATACAAAACAGTTTACTTATAAAATTGCAAAAGAACTATCTAAAAGAGGAATAATTATTGTTAGTGGAGCAGCGATTGGTGTTGATGCAATATCACATAGTGCGGCAGGAGAAGATAATACTATTGCAGTTGTTGCAAACGGACTTGATATAAAATATCCAGCAATAAACTCAAAACTAATCACTGCTATAGAAAATAATGGCTTAGTTATAAGTACCTATAAGGATGGAACTAAACCTAAAAAATATACTTTTGTACATAGAAATGAACTAGTAGTAGCCCTTGGAGAAATATTAATTGTAACTCAAGCAGATGAAAAAAGCGGAACACTAACATCAATAAACTATGCACTTGAAATGGGCAAAAAAGTTTATACTATTCCGCATAGATTGAATGAAAGTTTAGGAACACAAAAACTTATAGCACAAGGTTTAATTGAACCTATTTATAATTTAGAAAAATTTTTAGATTCATTTGGAATAATAAGTAAAGAACACAATGAATTAGATGCTTACATAAATAGTTTTCCACTTTATGAAGATGCCTTAAAAAAATATGATAATAAAATATATGAATTAGAACTTGAAGGTAAAATTATTATTGAAAATGGATATATAAAGCCAAGCTAATCTCTAGATATTACAAGTTCTTCTACTTTTTACAAATCTAAGAATTAAATATCCACAAATACCTGATAAAAAAGAACCTATAAGAATACCAAGCTTATCAGTATAAAAAAAGGCATTTGAATCATGGAAGGCAAGAGTATCTATAAATAAACTCATAGTAAAACCTACACCTGTTAATACTGCTATTCCGTAAACTTGAGGCCAAGTGGTACATCTTGGTAATTTTGCAAGTTTATACTTAACAGCTAAAAAAGTGAAAAGAAAAACTCCTATTTGTTTCCCAAAGAAAAGTCCAAAAATTATTCCTAAAGATGCGTTATTTGTTATCTTATCAAATGACAGATTACTAAGATCAACTCCAGCATTTACGAAAGCAAAAAGTGGTAAAATATAAAATGCAACCCAAAAATGAATATGATGTTGTAAAGATTTTGCAGGAGATATTAGTTTTCTTTTTTCATTTACTGCATGTAAAGGAATAGTAAAAGCAACTATTATTCCAGCTAATGTTGCATGAACCCCTGATTTTAAAACAAAAATCCATAATAAACCACCTATGATCCAATAAAAACCTAGCTTTACAACTTGGAAACGGTTTAAAAGAATTAACATCATTATGCATATTCCTGCAAGTGAAATAGCATGGAAAGATAAATCAGATGTATAGAAAAGTGCAATAATAACTATCGCTCCTAAATCATCAAATATCGCAAGTGCCATAAGAAATATTTTTAAAGAAACTGGAATACGTCTGCCAAGTAAAGATAATATTCCTAAAGCGAAAGCAATATCCGTTGCAGTAGGAATTGCCCAGCCTCTAAGTGCAAATTCATCACCATAATTAAAAGCTACAAAAATCATCGCAGGGACTAGCATTCCACCTAAAGCAGCAATAGCAGGAAGTGCAATTTTTTTTGCAGTTGATAAATGACCTGCAATTAATTCTCTTTTAATCTCAAGACCTATAAGAAGAAAAAATAAAGCCATTAACCCATCGTTTATCCATAAAATCAAAGGTTTATTTATATCAAGAATATCTCCGACTTTAAACTCTATTTGAGTATGTAGAAAAGAAGTATAGAAATCACCAAACATTGAATTTCTAAGTGCTAATGCTAATATAGTTACAAATATTAAAATAAGTCCCGAAGTTGACTCTTTTCTAATATACTTGCTTACTAATATCTTCATGTTTCAGCCTCATGTGTAAATATTTATTCTATATTCTATAACTTTCAACTTTATTAAAAATAAAATTTTAATTATGTCTTAATTGATAAGTTATATCACCTGCTCCAACGCCCAAAATAATACCATCTTCAAAAGAATAAAAAACTTCTCCATCTTTTACTAACTCAACTCTATCATGACTAGCTTTTAAACTATCCGCAAATATCGGATTATATTGAGCAAACTCTTTTTTAAAATCAATATCGATAACTTGTTCACCAGGGATTGTCCAAATAGGCAAAATAACAAGCTCATCACAACGTCTAAAACATTTTTTAAAACCTTCAAGATTATCACTTGTTCTTGAATATTTATGTGGTTGCCAAATTACAATTCTTCTATTCATATTTGTTAAGTTGTCATATAATTCAACAGATTTCATAGTTGCTTCAATCTCTGTTGGATGATGTGCATAATCATCAACTACTACCATTTTATCATTTTTTTGAACAACATCAAATCTCTTTTTTATACCTTTATAACTTTTTAAATTTTCTCTGATTTCATCAATAGGTAACTCATTTAAAGCTGCAAGAATTGCTAAAGATGCATCTATTGCAATATGATATCCAAAGCCCCAAACCTCAAATGAGCCTAAATCTTTTAAATCAAATTTTGTAAAAGGTTCACCACTTTTTAAAAGATAAGATAAATTTTTAATATCAATACTTGGATATAAAAAATCTGCATTTTCAATATTTAATTTTTTAATATATTCATCTTCACCATTAAGAACCTTTTTAGTTCCTAGTTCGATAAACTTTTCATATGCACCAAAAAATTTTTCATAATCATAATGGTAGTATTCCATATGTTCAGGTTCTGCATTAGTTACTATTGAACAATAAGGACTAGATAAAAGAAAACTTGCATCAGACTCATCTGCTTCAAAGGCAACTAAATCATTTACATATCTAAAGTTCGAACCAAAATCTTTTGAAATTGCACCAATAAGTGCAGAACTTTGTAAAATAGAAGCTAATATTGCAGTCGTAGTTGATTTACCATGAGCACCAGCAACACAATAGTTTTTCTTATCTCCTAAAATAATTGGCAAAGCCTCTTTTCTAGATAATGTTCTTATTTGTTTTAATCTTGCTTCAATTAGCTCAGGATTTTCATCTGTAACAGCAGCTGAATAAACAACTAAGTCTAAATCATCACTAATATTAGAAGAATCTTGAGGACAAGAAACTTTAATCCCTTCAATCTCTAACTCTCTAGTAATAGGAGAACTCTTCATATCTGAACCACAAACTTCGTGTCCATCATTACTTAAAAACCTAGCTAAGGCAGAAAGTCCAATTCCACCAATTCCAATAAAATGTACTTTCATTAATTTTCCAATAAATGTTTTAATTTTTCATATTCTAAAGAAAGAGTCCCTTTATTTAGTTCTAAATACTCTTTTAACTCATAATTAAACTCAGTAATAAAATATCCATATTTTTCATCTTCATTAGTTGATTCTAAATTTACATCATCTTCATAAAAACTATCTAGGTTTATATTTACAGCAAGAGCAATAATATGAGCTTTTAAAGCATCTTCTAAAAGTTGATCATCAAGAATATTTGATAAAACAAATATTAATTCTCTTGCCCCATCAAAGTTTTCATAACTCCATTTTTCAATAGCATGTTCATAAAAAGCTCTCACATAAAAAAGATCATCACCTTCTAAAGTAAGTTTTTTATTTGCATCAATTTTATTTTGAACTTGTTCGAAGGCTATTTGTAAAATATTTTGATATACAAAATTCACTTTTTCTTCATCTAAATCTAAAATAAGTAAAGAATCTAAAACCTCATAAAGTGCTGAAATATTTTTTGTTGCAATAGCATCTTCTCTTGTCTCTTCTAAATATTTTAAAAAATCAGGGTTTGTTCTTGCATCATGAAGTTGTTCTTTATCCATCAATAAAATCCTTTAATCTACTTAATACTTCTCTTGTTTTTTGGGCATTCTCTACTAAGGCAATTCGTACATAACCTTTTCCTATTCCTTCTCTACCTAAAAAACTTCCAGGTAATACTTTTATATGTTTTTCTTCAAATAGTTTTTTTGTAAATTCTAATTCATCTTCAACTTCAAGCCAGATATAAAATGTTGCTTTAGGAGGGTTAATACCTAAGATATCTTGCGCAATTTTAAAATTCTCTCTATAAATTTCTCTAAAGCCTTCAACGTGACTCTCTTCATTCCAAGCATCCACTGCAGCCTTTTGTAAAGGAACAGGAGAAGCACAACCAACATATGTCCTATATTTCATATAATCTTTAAGAATTGTTGCATCACCTGCAATAAATCCACTTCTTAAACCTGGAGCAGAACTTCTTTTTGAAATTGAATTCATAACTAATATATTTTTAAAGTCGGAATTTCCAACTTCAATACTTGCTTCTAGTAATGAAGCTGGTTTATCTTTTTCATCAAAATATATTTCAGAATAACACTCATCATTTATTAATATGAAATCAAATTCTAATGCTTTTTTTACCCAAAAAGCTAATTCATCTTTTGTCATTTCTGCAGAAGTAGGATTATTAGGATAATTTAAAACTACTAAATCACATTTTTTTAACTCATCATTAGACAATTGTGCTTTAAAGTTATTCTCTTTTGTTAAATTTATATGAATAACTTCAGCTCTACTTGCCCTTGCAGCACCTTCATAAATTTGATAAAAAGGATTTGTAAAAGCAATAGTTGGATTTTCTTTTTCAAAAAGTGCAAATTGAGGAAAATTAAAAAGTGCTTCTCTTGTACCAAAAGTAGGGATGATCTGATTCATTTCTAACTTAACATCAAACCTTTTTTTCATAAAGTTTATCATTGATTCTTTAAGTTCAGGCAATCCTGCACTTGCTGGATATTTTTGTAAAAATGATGTATTATCTTTCAAACTTTTTTGTATAAAATCAGGTGTTTCAAATTTTGGTTCACCTATTGTCAATGCTGATAATTCATAATCTTTACTTGGTTTAACATCTGCTAACAATTCATTTAGTTTCTCAAATGGATATTTTTCAAAATTCATTCTTTTCCTTATTCTTCTATTACTGGTATTAATAATTTACTATATTTTTTCATATCAAAAGATATTAAATCTGGATTCGTATATAAAAACTTCCAAGAAAACCTTTGATTAAACATATCTTCTTTTAGAGGTAATATCTGTAATGTATTTGTTTGTTTTTTTAGTTCTCTAATTGGATTTTTCTCATTTGATATAATTTCAACTTTTTGATTAAATATTTTTGCTAAATTTTCAAAGTGATCAAGAAGTCTCGTTTTATCTTCATGTTCACCTATTGGATCCATATCGAAAATTCTACTTTTCGTTCTTAACTGACTTGAAACATCAAAAACTACAGGAGATATTTGTTCATAAGAATTTACATCGTTAATTAGTACAACTGTTTTTTTGATACTTCCTGTTAATTCATCTCCAAGCTTAAAAATTGGCACTCTTAAATCTAAAATATCTTTTATATATTTTTTATTTTTAAACATCTCATTTGTTAAAATTACCATTCCTACATCACATACTTTAGTATCATTCTTTAATAATTTAATCATTCCTAAATTGTGATAATCCATTTTTATTTCAACAGTTTCATCATCTTTAAAACTCTCTTTTATTAGATTTATAATTCCAACAGTTGTAGGTCGTGTAATTCTTACAATCAACTTTTGGTTTTTAAGCTTTTGATTTAAATACTTAACTTCTTCTATTACATTAGTAATTCTTTTTTTATTTTGTAAATAAAGGTCTAAATATAAATAAATATTATGTCCAAAAGGCATAGGGAATTGACCCTGAGATTTTCCAATTGCATTATAAACTTGCATAAGAACAGTTGGTTTCCCTATAACTAAAATCACGTCATTTGGTTTTAAAATTAGAGATGGTTTTATATTTATAAGTTGTTGATTTCGATATAAACCAAAAATTTTCCACTCTGTTTGTTCAATTGAGCCTATATATCTATATGCATATGAACTTCCAAAAGGTATATGGATTTCCATAATTTCACCCTGTTTCAATCCAATATTTTGGGCCATAACAGGTATATTTGGTAATCTTTCTACCATTCCATTCGCAAGAACTTCTATTCCTTTATATATGTTTACATATGGGTCATCAAGCTCAATACCCCAGTAATCTAAAATAGTAATTTGAAGATTCTTTTTTCTCTGTTTTATATTTTTAATTACATTTAACATCTCATCTTTTGAGTTTAATGCAATCAGCACTTCGGAGTGAACATTTTTATCTAAAACCATACCAAGTTTTGATTCTGAAGTTGGGTCAAATTTGTATAATGTAAAGTTTGATGCTTTTTGTTCTGGTAATACTGAGTCGTTCATATAAACTACATCATAATTGTTTTCTCTTGTATTTGATTCAACAATTCTCTGCATTAGTTTTTTTGCAACTATACCATCGAGAATAACTAATATTTTTTTCATAGGGTATTATATCTAAAAGTGCTAAATTTTATATTCACTAAAAAATTGTGTTAATTATATTTATTTTTTAATATTAAGTAATCACTAAAAAACCTATCTAATGGTTTTAATTCTTCATTAGAAATATCATAAAAGCTATGAATATTTATTGATTCAGATAATCTAATAACCCCTTTTTTATCTATATCTTCTTTTACCATTTTAAGCATATCATTATAATATAAGCTAATTTTTTTACTTGAGAATCCAATTGCTGATATAAACATAGATTTAGATTTCTCTAATATTTCTATTTTATTTTTTATTTGAGGATTTAATTGAATCATATCATCATAAAGATCTTTTGAAACTACTGATAATTCATTTTTATTAAAAAAAACATTAAATATTAATTTTTGAGCTTTTTTTATTTCTACTACTTTTGAAAATACTTTTGAAATAGGTTTTTTATATTTTTCAAGAACTAAAGATTCAAGCCATTTTTTTCCGATACTATTTCTATAGTAAAATGTTTTATTTTCTAATTTATCTAGTGATATATCTGAAGTTTTGTTTTTTATTAAATAATACTGTTCAAATATTTCTCTTCTAACTGCAGGGACCCATCGCCTTTTAGATGCATGTTCTAAAATGCTTTTATTCTTATAGTACATTTCATAAGTACCTAGAAGTGTACTTACTTTATTATTTAGATAGTCCGCAATTAATATATTTTCATCTTGATAAAATTTTATTATTACATTTTCATAACCCTTATCTTCCATATATTTTGTCCAAATAACAGAAGCTATTCTTGCCTCTTTTTTTGTAGTAAATATTTTTTCGTATAAAATTCCAATGTATGTTTTATTTTCTTTAGAAAATAAAGACGTTGTAAAGAAAATAAAAAAAATAAAAACTAATAATCTCATATCTTTTCCCTATCTTAATTATATAACTTTTTAAGATTAAAAAAATTCTCAAAAAACCTATCTAAAGGTTTTAATTCTTCATCATTTATTTTATAAAAATCATAAATCTTAACTGCTGGAGACAATATTATCTTGCCATTTTTTCCCATATCTTCTTTTACACTATCATGCATATTTTCATAATAAGGGTTGATTTTTTTATTTGTAAAGCCTACTCCTGATAAAAAAATAGCCTTTGACTTTTTTAATATCTCAATTTTATTTTTAATTTGTGGATTCAATTCAAGCATATCATTAAAAAGTTTTTTTGATACTACAGATACACTATTTTTATTAAAAAAAACATTGAATATTGACTTTTGAGGTTTTTTAGTTTTAATTATTTTTGAAAAGACTTTTTTAATTGATTTCCTATACTCTTTCATTATTACAAAGTCAACCCATGTTTTTCCTATGCTATTCATGTAATATAAGCTTGCTTTATTTAAAGTATTTAATGTCAAGTTTGAGTCTTTATTTTTTATTAAATAATACTGTTCAAATATATCTTCTGAAACTGTTGGAATCCACCTTTTTTTAGATACTCTATTCAAAAGCTGTTTATTATTAAAATACATTTGATAAGTTGCAGTTAAAGTTTCTATTCTGTTATTAACATAATCATCTATTAATATATTCTCATCTTTATAAAACTTAATAGTAACATTTTCATAGCCTTTACTTGCCATGTATTTTGTCCAAGCTTTTGCAGCTATCATTGCCTCTTTTTTTGTTATAAATATTTTATTTGATACAATACCTATTTGTGTACTGTTTTCTTTTGAATATGCTGTAGAGATAATTAAAATAAAAAACAAAAAATAATTTAAAAATCTCATATAACTCCTATTACTATTTGCGATATTTCTTTTTAAGAAAAAAATACTCTTTGTAAAACTCATCTAATTTATTTAGATCATTCTCTTTTAAAACATAAATTTTTTGAATATCTACTAAAGAAAGAACATCAAAACCTTTTTCTTTTTTTACAAGTTTAGTTCTCATTAAGTCTATCATATTTTCAAATTTACTGCTTAAATTTTTACGTGAAAAACCTATAGCATTAAAGAAGATTGCTTCAGATTCACTCACTATTTCAATTCTTTGTTTAATCTGAGGATTTAGTTCTAACATTGAAATATAAGCATCTTGTGAAATAATAGATAAGTCATCTTTATTAAAAAAAACATTAAAGATTAACTTATTTTCTTTTTCAGTCTTAATATATTTTTTATCTATTTTCTTTCTCTTATTTTTATAAAGTAAAGAATCTAACCAAACTTTTGCCATCTCATCATTATAAAAAATATGTTTATTCTTCAAGTCATCTAATTCAAATTTTAATTTCTTATTTTTTATTAGATAAAACTTATCAAAGATTCCTTTTGAACTACTCATAATCCATTTATGATCTGTAAGTTGGTCTATTGTTTTTTTATTTTTATAATATGAAGTTGCATCAAAAAGAACTACAGAAATCTTTCCTGATATATAATCTTTAATAATTTTTTTTTCATCCTCATAAAATATCATATCCATTTTAAATTCTTCATCTTTTTCCCGCATATGCTTTAACCAAAGTTCAGCACCAATTTTTGCTTCTTTTCTCGTAGCAAATAATTTTTTTTGAAAAATACCTATTTTAAACTTCTCTTCATTAGCATAAAGAGAAAAAGATAGAAGAATTAATGAGAGTAAGAATAAAAAGAATTTCATCTAAACAACTTTTATTTATAAAGTCTCTGATATTTAAAATATTCATTATAGAAATGACTTAACTCTTTTAAATCATCTTCCCTAACAACTAATATTCTAACTAAATCAATTAAAGAAACTAACTCAACTCCATTCTCAGAACTGTTTATATCTTTTGTCATTTTTTCTAACATCCTAGAATGTTTCTCTTCCATCTTTTTATGAGTAAATCCTATTCCAGAGAAAAACATAGCTTTTGATTTTTTAATTATTGTAACTTTTTGTTCTATTTGAGGATTTAACTCTCGCATTGAGTCATAAAGCTTTTTTGTCACAACGGAAAGTTCATTTTCATTAAAAAAAGTATTAAAAATAAGTTTTTGTGGTTTTTCAATTTCAAGTACTTTCTTAAAAACCTTATTTATTGGCTTTTTATATTTTTTTAAAATAAAAGACTCTACCCAGACTTTTCCTATATCATTTTTATAATAAAGATTTTTTCCATATAAATTATCTAAATTGATAGATGAACCTTTATTTTTAATTAAATAGTATTGTTCATAAATCTCTTTTGTCGTGGAAGGAATCCATACTTGACCTGTTACTTTATCTAATATTTTTTTATTTTTATAATATAAAGTAAGATTAGATATCATCCCACTGATTTTATTATTCACATAATCCTTTAAGATTAACTTCTCATCTTCATAAAAAACTACATTTATACCTTCAAAGTACTCTTTGTCTTTCATATATTTAAGCCAAATTTTTGCACCTATTTGAGCTTCTCTTTTTGTTGTAAAAATTTTTTCGTATAAAACACCAATATTTACTTTTGTTTCATTAGCAAAAATATTGATATTAAAAAATAAAAGAAGAATAAATATTTTTAATCTCATTTCTTGCCTCATAAAATGGGAATAGCTATAATAAATATAGCACCATCTTTTCCATTTTTAGCTTCTAGTTTACCATTCATATTTTGTTCAATAATCATTTTTGACATATATAAACCAATTCCAGTACCTTGGCTTTGATGTTTTGTTGTAAAATACGGATCAAATATTCTCTCTAAGACATTAGTTTTTATTCCTCCCGCATTATCTTCTATTTCAAGATAAGCTTTTTTATCTTTTTCATATGTTCTTATTTTTATTAGTGGCTCTTTTATCTTATTCTCAACAATTACATCTTTTGCATTTGTTAATATATTTAATACTGCTTGCGAATATTCATTTGGGAAACCATATACAACATCAATCTCTTCATACTCTTTTTCAATAAGAATATGATTGAAATTTAAACTAGCACTAACTAATTCTAAAGATTGTTCAATTCTATCTTCTATACTAAAATCACTTTTATTTTTATTTGGTTTAAAGAAGTTACTAAAATCCTCTATTGTATTTGACAAGTAATTAGATGTTTTAATAATAGTATCTAGTTTTTTAATCTCTTCTTCTTCAGTAGATAAACCAAACTCTTTTTCAACCTTTATTCCAGTTGCAGCTGTAGTTACTATAGATAAAGGTTGTCTCCACTGATGTGCTATATTCCCAAGCATTTCACCCATTGCAGCAAGTCTTGATTGCTGAATTAAAAGTCCTTCTTGTTTAGTTCTTTTTTCAACCTCTTCTTTTACCTTTTTATCAAGATTTTTATTTAACTCTTCTAGTTCAATACTATTATCTTGAAACTTTTTATTTGCATCATATAATTCTAGAGTTCTTTCTTTTACTCTAACTTCCAGATCTTCATGGGATTTTTTTAGTTCATCTTGAGATTCTTGAATCTTTGATATCATTTTATTAAAAGAGTTTGCTAATTGCCCTATTTCATCATCACTTTCATAATCACTTCTTAACTCCAAATGACCATGAGAAATTCTATTTGCAACTTTGTTTAATTTTATAACAGGATGAGCAAAGTTTTTAGCAACAATATATGAAACTATCATTGATAGCAATAATAGAATAATAAAAAATGTAAAAAACTCTAAATACATATTAGAAATCTTTTTATTATAATTATCTAAAGACATATTTAGATGCAACCAACCCCAATGAGTACCTGAAAATTCAATAGGATAGACATAATGGAATATATTCTCATTACTTATTGGTGATAATATTATTCGTGAAGTAATTTTTTCTTTTTCTCCATTTAAAAATATTTTATCTATCTTATTTTCAAATGACCAACCATCTTTTCTTATTATATAATTTGTTTTATTAGGTTTAGAGATAATTAAAGTTTTTAGAGTCTTATTCTCTTTCATAAATTCGTAATTAAATTCTACTAAAAAAGCACCATCATCTAAAACAATTGCATCAGAAGAGGCATATGTAAGCATTTTTGCAATACTATTTGCTTCTAATTTAAGAGATCTTAAAATCTGTCCTTTTTGATTTGAAATAAAATAAATTGCAAATATGCTTGAAAATGAAATTATTCCAAGGAATAAAACTTTAAATATTTTTACAAAAATTGTATCTCTACGGAAAAGCATTTTATTTACTCTTTTTTAACTTAATATATTCATCATAATATACATCTAAACTACTTAAATCTGCAAAAGATGTTTTTTGTAATCCATATAAGTTTAAGATTAAAAACAATTCTTTGAATTTCCTATTAAAATCACCATTATCAACAATTCTAAAAAAGTCATCAACCAATTGATTAGGTGTATTCTTATGAAATAATCCTAAACCAAAAAAGAAAATAGGTTTTGATTTTTCTATTATTGTTACATTATCTTTTATTGAAGGATTTAATAAAAGCATATCATCATAAACTACCTTTGAAATTACAGTAAAGTCTGATTTATTAAAATAAACATCTAATAATAGCTTTTGATTTTTTTGTTTTATATTTTTTTGTTTTATAGTGTTTTCAAGAGATGTATCTAGTTTTTTTCTAACTATATAATCCAACCAAACCTCATAACCCTCATCTGCAACATAACTTGCATAAGTTTTATTCTTTAAATCCTTAATAGTCTTTATATTAGAACTTTTATTTGCTATTAAATAAAACTCATTTTTTCCCTGTTCTGTACTATTAAATAAAAAGGGTTTTATTGATATTTCTTTCAGCTTTTTTTTATTTTGTAAATAATAATTTGTATAAACTACTATTGCATTCATCTTATTAAATTCTTGGAAATCTTTCATTAGATTTTTATCGTTTTCTATAAATACAATATTTATTTTGGCTTTATATAAACTTTGCATTTCATTTGTAAGTCTTAAAAGTAAATATTTTATTCGATTTTGATTCGCTTTATTAAATTTGTTTATAGCCACACCAATATAATACTCTTTCGTCAAATCCTTATTTACTGCATTTAAAGAAAGAGTTAAAAATAATATAATGTATAAGTGTTTAAAATTTCTCATCTATTTTAGTACCAACTAATTTATCAATTGTTGCTAGGGATACTAAGTAGTCATGAATATATTTTAAGTGATCTGCTTTTACATAAACTTCAATAAGTTGTGATTGAATTAATTCTTTTGCTTCAACCATTTCGTATTGAAATCCTTTAAAGTTCATTCTACTATTCTCACTAGCAGTTTTAACTGCATCTTTTAAAATTCCAATTTGTTTATAACCAATAGAGCTTTTTATAAATTCATTTTTTAATTGTAAAGCTAAACCTTCTTCTAAAAGAACTTTTTGCTCTTCAACAATTTTTCTATTTATTCTTTTCTCCAATACTTGATTTCTCGTTTTAAAACCATCAAAAAGTGGTAGTTTTAATGCAACACCAATACTCCATGAATTTTCATCATCTTCATTTAAATACCCATATTCATAAGAGTTATAAGTATGACTTACATTTCCAAATAAATTTACCATTGGATAATTATTTGAATTAGCTTCATTTATTTGTTGCTTCTTAATTTTAAGTGCAAGATTAACAGTATTTATATCAGGATTTAACTCATATGATTTTTTAATTAATTCTTGTAAAGATTTATTTTGTTTTAGAATATTTTGTTCATCATATACAACTTTTAAATTATCATTGTATTTTAGTCCAACTAAGTTTGAAATTGCACCTTCTAGCATCTTTTTATTTAATTCTATTTTTGTTAATGTTGATTGAATAAGTGAGGTTGTAAGTTTCGCATTTAAATAATCAGTTTTATTGATTTTTAAATCACTTCCATTTTCTAAAAACTCTTTTGCTAAATCTGTACTAAATTTCATATTATCATAAATTTTTGTAACTAGTTTAGATAATTCACTTGTTAAAACATATCCATAATAATATTTTTTTACATCAAAAACTATACTATTCTTATCTCTTACAATTGATTGTTTTGCTATATCTTTATTTAATCTTGCTTGTTCTATTATTGCTGAAATCTTTCCACCTGTATAGATTGGGTAGTTTAATTCTATTTGTCCTCTTGCCGTATCTCGTCCTTTTGCTTTTGCATCAAGGTCTGCACTTATAGTTCCTTTAGGAAAAGCACTTGATGGTGTTCCAGAAATTGCTGCTTGAGTAGCTGTTCTAGTTGCCATAACACCTGGAGCATCTTCTGGAATATTTAAAGTATTTGCTAAAGCCAAAGTTTTTGTTAACTCAGAAGATAAAGTAAAAACACCTCTTTGCTGAAAGATAGTATCACGTTTATCTCTTGAGGCATAAAATACTGCATTTAAACTTGGATAATTTGCACTAAGAGCTTGGTGATATTGTGCATTTGCAATATCTAAATTCAATTTTGAAATTCTATTTAAGCCATTATTTTTAATAGCTAAATCTATTGCTTGATTCAATGTTAAAGTTATGTCTTTCGAAAACAAACTTGTGATAAATACAAAAATAATAAATAAAATTTTTTTCATTTTTAATTCCTTTGCTGAAATTGTAGCACTTTTAATATATTAAATTTATAAATTTATGAATAAATAATTTTTTTAGATTCTTTTTTATTTATAAAATAATATATCAATCATTTCTTCGATATAATTTTATTTTAGTAAAAGGAAATGAAAAATAAATGAAATTTAAAATAGACGCTACTTCGACTCATAAAACAAGAGCTTGTACAATTGAAACTGAACATAGTACTATTCAAACACCTGTTTTTATGCCAGTTGGTACACAAGCCACGGTAAAGGCACTTGACGCAAATGATATGTTAAATATGGGTGCAAAAATAATACTTGGAAATACTTATCACTTATACTTAAGACCTGGAAGTAAAATTATCCAAAAATTTGGAGGACTTCACGGGTTTTCAAAATTTCCAAACTCTTTTTTAACAGATTCGGGAGGATTCCAAGCTTTTTCACTAAGTGATACATCTAAACCTGATGAAAATGGAATTATGTTTAAATCACACATTGACGGAAGTAAACATTACTTTACACCAAAAAGTGTACTAAATACTCAATATGAACTAGGTTCAGATATTATGATGATATTAGATGATTTAGTAGCACTTCCAAATACTCAAGAAAGAATTCAAAAGTCTATCGAAAGAACTACGGCATGGGCAAAAGAAGCAATTTCTTATCATATGTCACAAAAAGAAAAAGGTATAGGAACAAAACAAAATATTTTTGCAATTATTCAAGGTGGAACTGACAAAAAATTTAGAAAAATGAGTGCAGAACAACTTTGCGCATTAACTGAATTTGATGGATTTGCAATTGGAGGACTTAGTGTTGGTGAACCAAATGCTGATATGTATGAAACAGTAGAATGGACAACAGACTTTATGCCAAAAGACAAACCAAGATACCTTATGGGAGTTGGAACACCTGAAGATTTAATTGAGAATATTGAACGTGGTGTAGATATGTTTGATTGTGTTATGCCTACAAGAAATGCTAGAAACGGGACTTTATTTACTTCTTTTGGAAGATTAAATATTAGAGGTGCTAAATTTAAAGAAGATGAAAGGCCAATTGACGAGGAATGCGACTGTTACACTTGTCAGAATTTTTCTAGAGCATATTTAAATCATCTTTATAGAGCAGGAGAAATGACTTATTTCAGACTTGGTTCAATGCACAATATTCACTATTATTTAAATTTAATGAAACAAGCAAGAACAGCTATACTTGATGATAATTGGATTGAGTTTAAAAAAGAGTTCTACGAAAAAAGAAAATAGGAAAAAATTTGTTAA
>Ga0193963_1000510_pt1 | contig 20199 bp, 15 predicted proteins | sample FB_6_MG_FD_140359 | JGI IMG/M metagenome (GOLD analysis project Ga0193963, IMG submission 140359) | Microbial mat bacterial communities from the Broadkill River, Lewes, Delaware, United States - FB_6_MG | ecosystem: Environmental > Aquatic > Freshwater > River > Microbial mats | place: USA...
AAGCCAACACCAACTATTGTTTTTACATCATTGTGAACAAGCCCTGCTTTGATTAGTTGTGAAATTACAACACCCATTCCACCAGCGTCTCTAAAGTGATTTACATCTAAACTACCATTTGGGTACATTTTACATAGAAGTGGTGTAACTTTTGAAATTGCATCAAAATCATCCCAAGTTAGAGTAATACCAGCTATTTTTGCCATTGCTATTAAATGAATAGTGTGATTTGATGAGCCCCCAGTTGCCATAAGTCCTACGATTGCATTTACAAAACTTCTTTCATCAATAATATCGGCAAGTGCAAAACCTTCTTTTCTAACTAAAGATAAAACTTGTTTTGTAGCTTCTTTTGTTAGCTCAGTTCTTAAAGGTGTATTTGTATTTACAAATGAACCATTTGGTAGTTGTAATCCCATCATCTCTAATAACATTTGGTTTGAGTTTGCAGTTCCAAAGAAAGTACAAGTTCCACAACTATGATAAGATTGTGATTCTACCTTTAAAAGTTCACTTTTATCTATTTTTCCAAGTGCAAACTCTTCTCTTTTTTTAGCCTTATCAGAGTTTGAAATTCCAGAAGGCATAGGTCCACTTGGTATAAATACTGCTGGTAAATGCCCAAAACTTAAAGCACCCATTAAAAGTCCAGGAACAATTTTGTCACATACTCCTAAATAAACTGCTCCATCAAATACATTATGTGAAAGTCCAATAGCTGTTGCCATTGCTATATTATCTCTTGAGAATAGACTTAATTCCATTCCTTCTTTACCTTGAGTAATTCCATCACACATAGATGGAACACCACTTGCTACTTGTCCTGTAGCTTTGTTTTTTACTAACTCTTTTTTAATAATATCAGGATAGTTTTTATATGGTTCATGAGCTGATAACATATCATTATATGCACTTACAATTCCAATATTTGGAATTTCCATATCCATTAAAAGTTCTTTTTCTGAATCATTCATAGGTGCAATAGTATGGGCTAAATTACTACACCCCATTCTTTTTCTACTCATACCTTCTAGTTTAGACTTCTCTATCATTTCAAGATAAATTGCTCTATTCTTTTTTGATCTATTGATTATATTATTTGTAACTTCTTGTATTGTCTTATTCATTGTAATAAACCTCGATTTGTTTTTTTTCATTTTTTAAAACAGCAGATATTGGAGAAAGTAAGAAGTTATCTTCTTTTAATGCTTTTTCATATACCTCTTTTTTACCTATGCCTTGAATATGTAAATAAATATTATCAGCTTTTAAAATAGCACTTAAAGTTAAACTCATTCTTGTATGCTTAGCAGTTAAGGGAGTCATACTCACACAATAACTTTCGTTTTTTAAATTAATTCCCTCTTCAAGTTTTTCATTTTCAGGAAAAAGTGAAGCAGTATGAGAGTCATCTCCCATACCTAATATTAAAACATCACAAGGAAACAATTCTTTTTTTACTAATTCTGAGCAAATATCTACAGAATCAAAAGCTTCCGAGTATTCTTGGTACAAAGGAATAAAAGTAGCTTTAGAAACTTTATCTTTTAAAAGATTCTCTTTTACTAACTTTGCATTACTATCTTCATGCTTTTCATTTACCCATCTTTCATCAACAAGTGAAATTACTACTTTTTCCCAAGCAATATCATAAGTTCTTAACTTTTCAAAAAGTACTTTAGGAGTGTTTCCACCTGAAACTAGTAATACAGCCTTGTCTTTTGTTTCTATAGCATGTTCTAGTTTTTCAATAATTGTATTACTAAAACTTTGAGTTAAATCTTCTTTTGAGTTAAATATATGAAAATTAGCTTTCATGCCAAACTCTTTCATCTTTTGCTAACATCGAAATAGCACTTGAAGGACCATTTGTCCCAGCTTTATATGTTTGCATTGGAGTGATATTATTTTGCCAAGCTGATATTATTTTGTCAGTCCATTTCCAGGCAGCTTTAACTTCATCAAGTCTCATAAAAAGTGTTGGATTAGCTCTTATTACATCTAAAAGTAATCTTTCATATGCTTCATTTTTTCGTACAAAACTTCTTGGTGGATTTAACTCTAAACTCACTTCTTGAAGTTTCATTTTTTCATCAAGTCCTGGTATTTTATGCATAAGATTAAGAGTAATACTTTCATCAGGAGAAAATGATATTATTAATTTATTTGGCATAGTATAGTTATCAAAGATTGAATATGGAATTGATTTAAATTGTATTACAATTTCAGAATTTTTGCTTGACATTCTTTTACCAGTTCTTATATAAAAAGGAGTATTACTCCATCTAAAATTATCTATAAAAAGTTTTAATGCAACAAAAGTTTCTGTATCACTTTGAGTATCTCCATAATCTAAATAACCTTTAACTTCTTTACCATCAACAATACCTGAAGTATATTGAGCTCTAATAGTTTGACTATTTACATCTTTTTCTTCAATATTTCTAAGTGAATTTAAAACTTTTAGTTTTTCATCTCTAATAGCATTTGGATCAAGGGAATGAGGTGGCTCCATTGCAAGAAGACAAACTAATTGCATAAGATGGTTTTGTACCATATCTCTCATTGCTCCGTACTGATTATAAAATTCCCATCTACTTTCAACTCCAACACTTTCTGATAAAGTAATTTGAATATGATCAATATTATTGGCATCCCATAAAGGAACAAACATTTTATTTGAAAATCTTAATGCAAGTAAGTTTTGAACAGTATCCTTACCTAAATAATGATCAATTCTATAGATTTGTTCTTCAGTAAAGTATTCTAAAACTTTTTCATTTATAACTTTCGATGTTTCTAAGTTTTTCCCAATTGGTTTTTCTAGAACAACTCTTGAACTATTAGTTATTAACTTATAATCACTTAATGACTTACAAATACTTTCATAGAATTCAGAAGAAGTTGAAAAATAAAATATTCTCTCTTCATTTTGATTTTTAATTAATAAGTTTTCTAAGTTTTTAAATGTTTCATTTTGGGCAAAATCTATATGACAATATTTAATTAATTTCTCAAATTTCTCAAAAACTTCATCTTCGAATTTCTCATCTTTACTTAAAAATGTTTTTAACTTCTCTTTTATTAAATTAGTATTATCTGCATTAGTCATATTAGTTCTAGAAGCTATTATAATTCTACTATCCAAATCAATATGAGCATCCTTCACCAAATGATATAATGCAGGTATCAACTTACGAAAAGAGAGATCTCCATGTCCACCAAAAATTACAATATCACATTTATAAAAAATTTTATTCATTTATATTCCCCTTAAAATCTTATTATTATATTTTAATTCATCATGACATTATAATGATTAAAGCAATAGAATTATCTTATTTATTATAATATCAAAATATAAAGAGTTCTGTAGAAACTCTTTGTCTATAAAAACTCTTTATCTAAAATATTAGTTAGTTCTTTTACTGATGCAAGAGATTTATCAAATTGTTTTTTTTGTTCTTTATTTAAATCTAAATTGATAATCTTTTCAACACCATTTACCCCAAGCATTACGGGAATACCTGCAACAATATTCTCATATCCATATTCACCATTTAATAATACAGAACAAGGGTATATTTTTTTTTCATTGTTTAAAATTGATTCAATCATTTTTGATGTTGAATAAGCAGGAGCATAATAAGCGGAACCTGTTTCAAGTAGTTTTACTATTTGTAAACCACCACTTTTTGTTTTCTCTACAATATCATCAATATCTTCTTTTTTTAATAACTCTTCAATACAAACACCTGCAACTGTAGAATAATTTGTTAGAGGAACCATATCATCACCATGACCTCCCATAACAGAAGATTGAATCTGCCCTGCACCATATCCTAGTTTCTCATAAATAAAATGGCTCATTCTTGAACTATCTAAAATACCTGCCATCCCAATTACTTTATTCGAAGCAAAACCTGATGTTTTTAAAGCAGCATAAACCATTGCATCTAATGGATTTGATACAACTATAATAATAGTATTTGGGCAATGAGTTTTTATATCAGCAATTACACTTTTCATAATATTTGCATTTATTAGCAATAATTCATTTCGACTCATTCCAGGTTTACGTGGAACTCCAGCTGTAATTACAACAACATCACAATCTTTTAAATCTTTTGCTTCTTTTGCACCTTTTACAATTGTATGAGAAGATCCTGCATTAGCTGCTTGTGAGATATCTAAACTCATTGCTTCAACTATATTTTCTCTAATATCTTTTATTACAATATGAGAACAAATTCCTTTAGTTGCTAAGGTAAATGCTAAACTAGAACCAACATTTCCAGCTCCAATAATTCCTACTTTTTTATTCATTGTGATTTCCACTGTTTTAAAACTGAATTATAAAATTCTTTATCATCAATTATTGCACCATTTAAAGAACAAACCTTTGAAGCAAATCCCATAGCTCTTTTTATTGTAAGAGCACTATCCCAACCTTTTACTAAACCTAAAATAACAACAGAAGAGAATGCATCACCAGCACCAACAGTATCAGCCATTTTAGAAACTGGAACTATATCCATTTGTGTTGTGTTTTTATCTTTATTTATTAAAAGTGCACCTTGTGAACCTTTTGTTAAAATAAGCAATTCTAAATTTAATTTATCCAATATAAATTCTAATTGTTTTGTTTCATCTTCGACATCAAAACCTAATGCTTTAGAAACTAAAGGTAATTCTTCATCATTTATTTTTAACCATTTTAATTTATTCAAAATATCTTTTATTAAAGTATTATTCCAAAAAGGAGCTCTTAAATTAATATCAATAAAACAGTTTGAATCAAGTTTTGTTTTTAATTCATCACAAACTTTTTGATTGTATTCTTTTCTTAAAGCTAAAGAACCATGATATATTATTGAATTTTCACTAGGAGTTTTTAAAATATCAATATAATCGTATGCACTATCATCTTCAATTGTATATTCAGGAATACCATTATGATCTAATACTACATTAACTGATCCTGTATTTTTATTTTCAAGAATATTTACGTATGATTTATCCATACCCCATTTTTCCATAGCATCTAATACTTTTATTCCAAGTTTATCTTTTCCAATTGAAGTTATCATTTTAGGTTTTAATCCGAACCCTTGAAGGTTCCAAGCTACATTAAAAGGTGCTCCTCCTAATATCTCCTTTTTATTACTAAAACAATCAAAAAGAACTTCACCGTATATATATATATCTTTATATTTATTCATAAAAAAACCTTACATTAATATTTCAGTACTAGGAGAAAAACTATAAAAAATTGGTAAACTAGCAGCACCGATTGTTCCAGCATCACTTCCAAATTTTCCTGTTTTGATCTTAGGTACTATACAAGATTCAGGAGCACTTGCTTTTAAAGAATAATCTAACCTCTCTTTAATAACATTAGGTAATCCGCCATCAACAGCAGATGCAATAACAACAGTTGAAATATCTAATAAAATTGTAGAAGACCAAATAAGATGAGTTAAAGCTTCTATTGTATCATCTAACCATTCAGTATAATAAGTATTTTTTGATAAAATCAATTGCTCTAAATCAGTTAATGAATTAACGGGAACTTTATTATATTTCAAATGACGAATTAGTACATTTAAAGAAGCTCTATTAATCATAATATCAAAAGAACTATTTGGTCTTGGATTTGAATTTAATTTTGAATTTTGTATAGGCATTGATGCAACATCTGCTGCGTTGTTATTCTCACCTCTCACAATTTCTCCATTAAGAACTAATCCACCACCAATTCCAGGACCTATATATAAATATAAAAAATCATTTATATCTCTTCCAACTCCATAATATAAAGCTGAAATAGCAGCTGAAGTACCATCATTTTCTTGATATACAGGAATATTAACTGACTTTTGTAACTCTTCACTAAATTTGTAATCTTTCCAATGAATAAATGTATCTTTTGGCAAATCTAGGACTTCAGTCCAACTATCTAGATTATAAGGAATTGCTAAACCAATACCAGCTAATTTATCTCTTTTTTCACCTTCTAATAGTTTTAAAGTTTTTTCAATATCTTTAGAAACTATTTCAAGTACTTTTTCAGGTCTTGGAAGTACTTGCTCGTGAGTAATTCTAGAAATTATATTACCATCAAAATCAATCAAAATTGTATCAATTTTATTACGATCAAGCTGAACACCTATACTATAAACACCTTCACCTTTTAGATGTATCATAGTAGCAGGTTGACCTTTTCCGCCATCATATTTTTTCTCACCAAAATAAACTAAATCGCTTTGCTCTAAAGAAGTAACTATACTTCCCATTGCAGCATTTGTTAAATTTAAATATCTTGCAATTTCAGCTTTTGAAGCAGAGCCCATTCTTCTTAGTGCTTGAAGAACTCTTCTTTCATTGTACAATCTAAGCTGAATAGATTTTTTTGCACGCCTGTCATTTATTTTAGTAGTCACGTAAAACTCCTGTATCTTTTTACTATTTATTCAAGTATTCTTGAATTGTTGAAGAAACACCCTTAGACCATAAAGAATTAAGTGCTAAAGTAAAGTTTTCTTGGAATATTTTATTCTTTCCAACTTCACCATAAATATCTTCCATTTCTATCCATACTAAAGGATTATTTTTTGCTGCAATTGCAGTTTTATTTAATCTTTCCCAGTTAGGATCATTAGATTCTATTTTTGTTCCATTTTCTGTTTGACCATAGCAATATTTACACCATAAAGCACAAACTAAACTAAGTCCTTCCATATCAATATTTTTCTCAATACAATCTGCAATACTTGGAATTATAAATTTAGGTTGACGATTTGAACCGTCATAACATAATCTTACAATTGTATCTGCTATCTTAGGATTAGAAAATCTTGATTCAATTGTTTTTCCATACTCATTTAAATCTGTATTTGGTACAGGAGGTAAAACTGGAATAATTTCATTTTCTTGAATTTTTTTAAAGAATCCTAAGATTAAACTATTTTCCATTGCTTCATGAGCAAATTTTATATCTAATAATCCACCTAAATATGCAATAACTGCATGTCCACCATTTAAAATCCGAATTTTCATATGTTCATAAGGTGTAACGTCTTCTACAAATTGAACTCCTACTTTTTCTAAAGCTGGTCTTCCATTTGGAAAATTATCTTCTAATACCCATTGCGTAAAATCTTCACAAAAAACAGGCCAATTATCTTCAATACCAAAATCACTTATTAAAAGTTCTTTTTCTCTATTTGTAGTTGCTGGCGTAATTCTATCTACCATTCCATTTGGAAAAGCAACTTTTTCTTTTATCCATAAACTAAACTCTTCATCACTTAACTTTGCAAGTCCTGCTAAACTATCACAAGTAACTTTCCCATTATGTGGAATATTATCACAAGACATCACAGTAAAAGGCGCTATTCCTAATTCTTTTCTCTTTTTTAATCCAGCAAGAATTAAACCAAATACTGTTTTTGGATTAGAAGGATTTAAGCTATCATAAATTATTGCATCATGTTTATCATCAAATAATGAAGTTGCAGAGTTTATAAAATATCCACCTTCTGTAATTGTTAAAGATACAATACGAATAGAAGGATCTACTAACTTTTCAATTATTTTTTCTGGACTATTTGGTGATAAATAATCTATCATAGCTCCAGTAATTAAAGCAGAACTTTTTGAAGAAGATTGCTCAACAACTGTTGTTAAAAAATCTTGCTCTTGTAAAAGAACTCTCATCTTTTCATCTGATTGTAAAACACCAGAACCAACAATAGCCCAATTGTGATCTAATCCCTTGTTAAATAGCGAGTTTAAATACACTGCTTGATGTGAACGATGAAAATTTCCTACACCAAAATGTAATATTCCTGCACTTAAATCTGATTGACTATATGCTAAGCTTTTTATATCTGTAGGTAATTTATCTAAATTACTTTTATTTAATTTAATTGCCATTTTATACCTTTTACTTAATCATACGATTGTATTTTCATTCTCATCAAATCTATAAATTTTTTCTGTATCAGGAGTTAAATATACTGTATCGTTATATTTAACACCAAATTCTCCTGGTGCTCGTACAGTTATAGTTCCTGCGTCTTCTGTTTTTACATAAAGATAAGTATCTGATCCTAAATGTTCTGCAACATTTACAACACCTTTCCATAAACCACTTTCTTTACTAATAGCAATAGTTTCTGGTCTAACTCCAATACAATGTGCATCAAACTTTTTAGCTTCAGCACCTTCTATAAAGTTCATTTTTGGACTTCCAATAAATCCTGCAACAAATTTATTTTTTGGGTTTTCATATAATTCTAAAGGTGAACCTACTTGCTCAATATTTCCAGCTTGTAAAACAACAATCTTATCAGCCATAGTCATAGCTTCAACCTGATCATGTGTTACATAAATCATCGTTGTTTTTAATTTATTATGAAGTTCAGATATCTCTAATCTCATATTAACTCTTAGTGCTGCATCTAAATTTGATAAAGGTTCATCAAAAAGAAAGGCTTGTGGTTCTCTAACAATTGCACGACCTATTGCAACCCTTTGTCTTTGACCACCTGATAATTGACCAGGTTTTCTTTCTAAATAATCAGTTAAATTTAAAATATCAGCTGCGTTTGCAACTTTCTTTTCAATTATTTCTGCAGGTATATCTGCCATTTTTAATGGAAATGAGATATTTTTACGTACAGACATATGTGGATATAAAGCATATGATTGAAATACCATAGCTAATTTTCTTTGTGCTGGAGGCACATCTGTTACATCATTACCAGAAATTTCAATATGACCACTTGTTACATCTTCTAAACCTGCAATAATTCTTAATAATGTAGATTTACCACATCCAGAAGGACCTACAAAAACACAAAATTCACCTTCATTTATTTCTAAATCTAAAGAAGGGATAACCTCTGTTTTTCCAAAAACTTTTTTAATTTTATTTAATTTAATACTACCCATAATAATCCTTATTTCACCGCTCCGAATGTTAAACCTCGTACAAGTTGTTTCTGACTAAACCATCCCATAATTAAAATTGGTGCAATTGCCATAGTTGAAGCTGCACTTAATTTTGCATAGAATAGTCCTTCAGGACTTGAATAACTTGCTATAAAAGCAGTTAGAGGCGCAGCATTTGCTGCTGTTAAATTTAATGTCCAAAATGCTTCATTCCATGACAGAATAATATTAAGAAGTAAAGTTGAAGCAATACCTGGTAATGCCATTGGTGTTAAAATATAAAATAATTCATATTTTAAACTAGCACCATCCATTCTTGCAGCTTCTAATATTTCTGTTGGTATTTCTTTAAAATATGTATAAAGCATCCATACTATAATTGGTAAATTAATCATAGTTAAAATAATAATTAAACCAAGTTGCGTATCAAGTAATCCTGTATCCTTATATATAAGATACATAGGGATAAGTACACCTACAGGAGGTAACATTTTTGTTGATAGCATCCACATTAGTAAATTTTTAGTATTTTTACTAGGAACAAAAGCCATTGACCAAGCAGCTGGTATTGCTATTAGTAATCCTAACAGCGTTGACCCAACTGAAATAACAACTGAATTCCAGAAATGTAAGAAATAACTTGATCTTTCATGAACATCAAAATAATTTTCAAAAGTCCAATCAAAAATAAAAAATGAAGGAGGAGAAGCTATTGCTTCTGCTTCTGTTTTAAAACTTGTTATTACTGTCCATAATATTGGGAAAAATATCATTAATCCTAATGTCCATGCAATTAGTGTTGTGATAACTTTCGTTTTTTTTGTAACTTCTCTTGCCATCTTAAGCCTCCAGATTCTTACCAATCATTCTTAGCAAGAATATTGCAACAATATTCGCTAAGATAACTGCAACTATTCCACCAGCAGAACCACCACCAACATCAAACTGTAAAAGTGATTGTGCATAAACTAGATAAGTAATATTAGTTGAGGCATATCCTGGCCCACCATTTGTTGTAACCATAATCTCTGCAAAAATTGATAGTAAGAAAATTGTTTGTATTAAAATCACTACTGTAATTGGTCTTGCTAAGTGTGGTAAAGTAATATAAAAAAACTTCTGTATATGTCCTGCTCCATCCATCTCAGCAGCTTCTAATTGTTCTTGATCCAAAGACTGTAATGCAGTTAAAATAATTAATGCTGCAAAAGGAAGCCACATCCAAGAAACAATAATAGTTATTGATAACAATGGTATTTGTGCAAAGAAATCAATAGGTTCAAAACCTAAAAATTTTGCAAAGTATGCAAATAATCCATTTTCTGGATTCATAAACATATTTTTCCATACTAGCGCAGAAACTGTAGGCATTACAAAAAATGGTGCAATAACTAAGACTCTAACTATACCTTGTCCCCAAAAAGGAAGATTTAAAAGTAATGCAAAACCAGTACCACCAACAATTGTTATAAGTAATACTCCACCTACGAGAAGTAAAGTATTTTTTAAAGCCTCAAAAAATGCAGGATCCGTTAAAAAATATTGATAATTTGTAAAACCAATAAATTCTTCAGTCCCAGGCATAAGTAAGTTATAGCTTAAGAATGAAAAATATAATGTAAATGATAAAGGAATAACCATCCATGCCAATAATAATATTACTGACGGTGAAAGCATATATTTACCAAGTTTTTTTGAATGCATTGTTGCCATCTATTAAATCCTCTTTTTTAGTGAAAAACTATATGGCAAGAAAGCTTGCCATATAGATATTTAATCAAATTTTTATTTGTAATAACCAGCTTTTGCCATTGATCTTTCTGTTGATCTTTGTGCATTTTGTAATGCTTGATCTACTGAAATTGTACCTGCAAGTGCTGCTGAGAACTGTTGTCCTACATTTGTTGCTATTCCTTGAAATTCTGGAATTGCTACGAATTGAACTCCTACATAAGGAACTTTATCAACTGTTGGATTACTTGGATCTGCTGAATTGATACTATCAATTGTCATTTGTGCAAATGGAGCTTCTTTTAAGTAAGTCTCATTTTTATATAATGAAGTTCTTGTACCTGGTGGTACATTTTTCCAACCTTCTTGTGAAGCAACTAAAGCTAAATATTCTTTTGAAGTAGACCATTCAATAAATTTTTTAGCAGAAGCTAGTTTTTTACTACCATTTGGAACAGCTAAAGACCATGCCCATAACCAGTTTCCTCTTTTTCCTAAACCAGCATCAGGAGCTAATGCATAACCAACTTGATCTGCAAATTTAGAATCTTTTGGATTTGTAACAAAAGAAGCTGCAACTGTTGCATCAATCCACATACCACATTTACCAGTTTGGAATAATGCTAAGTTTTCATTAAATCCGTTTGATGAAGCTCCTCTTGGACCTGTATCTTTCATTAAATCAACATAAAAGTTTAAAGTTTGTTTCCATTCTTTTGAATCAAATTGAGGTTTCCAATTCATATCAAACCATTTAGCACCAAAAGAGTTAGCAGTAGCTGTTAAAAGTGCCATATTTTCACCCCAACCTGCTTTTCCTCTTAAACAAATACCATAAACTTCATCTTCTTTATTTGTAATTTTTCTAGCTGCATTTGCTATAAAGTCCCAAGTTGGAGCTTTAGGCATAGTTAAGTTTGCTTTTGCAAATAAATCTTTTCTATACATAACCATTGAGCTTTCACCATAGAATGGTGCTGCATATAATTTACCATCAGAAGTTAAACCTTTTCTAATTGCAGGTAAAATATCATCTACATCGTAGCTTTCACTTAAATCATCTAATGGTGCAAGCCAACCTCTTTTACTCCAAATTGGCACCTCATAAGTTCCAATTGTCATAACATCATATTGACCACCTTTTGTAGCAACATCAGTAGTAACTCTTTGTCTTAAAATGTTTTCCTCTAAAGTAACCCATTTTAAATCTATACCAGGATTCTTTTTAGTAAAGTCACTTGATAATTTTTGCATTCTTACCATGTCACCATTATTTACCATCGCAATAGTAATTGTTTCTGCATAAACAACACTAGCTGCTAAAACTGATCCTACTAATGAACCTAATAATTTCAACTTCATTTCTCTCTCCTTAAATTAAATGTTAAAATAATTGTATTAAGTAAAGTTAATTAACTTAATATATAAATCCCTAAAAAACGTAGCTAACTAACACTTTAACAAAGATATTAATCAGATAACACCTTTAAAATATTAATTAAGTTAAGTAACTTAAACTAATAAAAACTTAAACGAAAATAAAATATTAAAGGTTTTTTTACATGTTTTTTGAAATTTATTTTAGGAATTTTACAATTGAATTTGTTATTAATTATAAAGATATAGATAAAAGTATTGTATTAACTAGTGTAGAAGAAATTATTCAAAATATTTAAAATGTATTGGCTTAGGTTTTACGTCTTCATCTTCTACAATATTTAATTCATTTTTTATGAATTTTTAAGTTTTTAAAGCAAACTCTTTTATTGCATCTCTAAACTTCATTTTCTTTGTTTGTATATAATTTAGAAGAAGAAATATTATACAAAGAGAAGTTTTTGTTAAGTTCTACCAAAGTAGTTTAATCTTTAACACCAGCTAGAAAAGGACTAAGACCTGTAGTTAAAATATCTAAGAAAATAGGATTGAGAAAATGATTTGTTAAGGGTTTGTTGAATTAGTTTTTGATACAATCCATCAAAATAAAAGAATGATGTTTTAAAGTAATATGTAAATTATTGGTATTTAGTTAAGATAAGTGGCGAGAAGGTGTAGGAATCGAACCTACCGCAGCGTACACACGTAAACCGCCGATCAGGGTTGAAACCTGCGGTGTCCACCAGGATCACATACCCCCCACTTAGTTTGGAAGTTTACATTATTTAGTTTTAAAAACATCTGAAAGAGAAGCTGTGAGTTTATTAAAAAGTATTCCCAAGATTGATAAGTTTATCAATAACAAAGAGTTTGAGGGATTTTCTACATCTCTAATTACACAAATATCAAAAGATATAATCACAAAACTAAGAGATGATATTCTTAAAGAAAAAATTGATAATATTAATGAAGCTGATCTAATACAAGCTGTTAAAAATAAGTATAAAAATTTAATTTCTCCTTCACTTCAAAGTGTTATAAATGCTACTGGAATTATTGTCCATACAAATTTAGGACGCTCACTAATAAATGAAGAAAGTTTTAACAAAGCAATGAAAATTGCGACTTCTTATAATAACCTTGAATATGATTTAGAACAAGGTAAAAGAGGAGAGAGGTATTCTCATATTGTAAAAACTCTTCAAGCTTTAACTGGTTGCGAAGATGCAATAGTTGTAAATAACAATGCGAGTGCAGTTTTTTTAATACTTAATACTTTTAGTAAAAATAAAGAAGCGGTTGTAAGCCGTGGAGAACTTGTAGAAATTGGTGGAAGTTTTAGAGTTCCAGAAGTGATGAGCCAAAGTGGTGCCATACTAAAAGAAATAGGAACTACAAATAAAACCCATCCAAGAGATTATGAAAATGCAGTAAATGAAAATACTGCAATGCTTATGAAAGTTCATAAATCAAACTATACAATTGAAGGTTTTACGTCTGAAGTTTCTTATGAAGAGGTAGTAAAAATTGCTAAAGAAAAAAACGTAATTGATTACTATGATATGGGAAGTGGCCATATGATTGACTTACCATTCAATCTAGATCAAGCTGAACCATCAATTTTAAAAATTATGCAATATAATCCAAGTTTATTAAGCTTTTCTGGTGATAAGCTTTTAGGTTCTGTTCAAGCTGGAATTATTATAGGTAAAAAAGAATTAATTGAAAAAATAAAAAAGAATCAACTATTAAGAATGTTAAGAGTTGATAAAATCACCCTAGCCTTACTTGAAGATAATCTAACTTCATATTTAGAAAATAAACTTGATGATATTCCTACATTAAAAATGTTACATACTTCAATTATAGAATTAGAAGAGCGTGCAAACTTATTAAAAAAATCAATTGAAAATTTATGTACTTGTGAAGTAATACAAACTGAAACTTTAATAGGTGGGGGGACAACTCCTAATAAAAAAATACCAAGTATTGCACTTAGTATTACTTACAAAGATCATAAAGCAAATAGAATTGAAAAACTTTTAAGACATAAAAACTTAATCACTAGAATTGAAAATGATAAGGTCTTAATTGATTTTAGAAGTATAAAAGAGAATCAAATATTACAAATTGCAAATATTATAAAAAAGGTACTTAACTAATGTCAAATATTATTATAGGAACAGCAGGACATATTGACCATGGTAAAACAGCTTTAATTAAAGCATTAAATGGATATGAAGGAGATAGTACAAACGAAGAAAAACAAAGAGGTATTACTATTGATTTATCTTTTTCTAACTTAAGTAAGGGTCAGCAAAATATCGCTTTTATTGATGTTCCAGGACATGAAAAGCTAGTTAAAAACATGATTGCTGGGGCTTTTGGTTTTGATTATGTAATGCTTGTAGTTTCTGCTGTTGAGGGTATTATGCCTCAAACTGTTGAGCATATTGAGATTATTAATCTACTTGGAATTAAAGATATTATTCTTACAATTACAAAAAGTGATTTAGTAACAAAAGAGGAACTTGAAACTCAAAAAATGAAAACTTTAGAGTTTTTAAATACTTTTGATTTTGATATCAAATTTGTTCAAGAAGTATCTATTTTTAATCCTAAATCAATAGAAGCACTTAAAAACAATCTATTTACTATTAAAAACTCTTCAAAACCAGAAGAAAACTTCTTTAGATATTATGTTGATAGAGTATTTTCACCAAAGGGAATTGGTACTATTGTTACAGGAACAGTTCTTGGTAAAAAATTAGAACTAAATGAAAAAGTTTTCGTTTGTGAAGCAGGGAAAGAATCAAAAATAAAAAATATTCAAGTACATAATGAAAATGCAATTGAAGCAAATATTTCAAATAGAGCAGCTTTAAACCTTCAAGGTATTAATATGACAAATATTAAAAGAGGAGATTTAATCACAAAGAAAGGTTTTGTTAGAGGGTTTGATGAAATTGATATCTCTTTTAAAGCTTTAAAAGGTAAAAAACTACATCATAATAAATCTTATACAGTATTTATAGGTGCTAAAAAGCTTGAAGCAAAAGTTTTATTATTTGATTCAACGGAAGATTTAGATTCTGGCTTTGCAACTATAAAAGCGAATGAAAACCTATTTACTATTTTTGGGGAAAAGCTTATTATTAGACAAGGAAATCACACAATTTGTGGTGGAAAAGTTTTAAATCCTATTATTGATCCAATGAAAAAAAATCAAAAGAAAAAACTATTAGAATTTTTAAATGAAAGCAATTTTGAAGAAGCTTACTATCAATTGTTACAAGCTCATAAAAAAGGTTTAGGAATTATTTCTTCAGCTCAAAGATTTGCACTATCTCATGCAGAAGCTATATCTTTCGCAAAAAAATTGAAAAATGTTTTTGTTGATGAAAAAGAGCTTGTTATTTATCCAATTGAAACAAAAGATTTTATTATTAATGCTGTTAGAGAAATCTATACAAAAAATACTTATGCCCTACTTTCAAATGCTTCAATTGCATTAAGATTAAAATGGGCAAGTACTTCTTTTATTCAAGCAGCTTTAGATGAATTAGAAAAAGAAGGCTTTTTAGAAAAAGAGAATAACTTATATAAAAATGCAAATATAAAAGAAGACTTTGTAAAAAATCTAGAAGACTCATTTTTAGATAGATTAAAAAAAGAAGATATAACACCAACAGCACCATATAATATTTATGATGAACTTGACTTAGATAGAAAATTAGGTGATGATATTTTAAAATCATTAACAGCTAAAAAACATGTAATTAGACTTCAACATAATCTTTTTATTCATTCTGAGAGTTTAAATAATATTATTATGAAAATGAAAGAGATTATAAAAGAAGATGGATATATTAATATTGGAAATTTTAAACAAAAATTTCCAATGAGCAGAAAATATTTAGTTACGTATTTAGATTATCTTGATAATTTTTCAAATATTAAAAAAATAGATAATAAAAGAGTATTTATTTAACTCTTTTATTTTTTATACTAAACACTTAAGTTCTATTAAAAATTCTGCTCCAATATATATTTCATTTTCATATTTGAAAGTTTTATTTTCGACACTTATTTTTCCATGCATATGCTTTACAATAATTTCTTCAGTCATATACAATCCAATACCTGTACCCTGAGAATTATATTTAGTTGTAAAATAAGGTTCGAATATTCTTGGTATTATTTCTTTTAAAACTCCTCCTGCATTATCTCTAAATTTAATACAAGCATGTTCTTTCTCTTTTATTATTTCAATAAAAATGATTTTCTTACCTTTCTTTTTTCCCAATGCATCAATCGAATTATTGATTAAATTCATAAAAACCTGAACTAACTCATTTTCAAACCCTTCAATTTTTAAACTAGAGATATTCTCAACTATTTTTATATCATTATGTTCTAATTTAGAATTGATTAAACTTATAGTTCTATGATAAACACCATCCAAAGTGAATTCTTCTTTTTCTCTACCTGGTTTTATGAATTCTCTAAAGTCTTCTATAGTTTTTGATAGATATTGAGCTGAATTATTTATTAAAGCTACTGAATCAAATAAAAACTTATCATCTAAATCATTTACTTCTTTTTTGAGTTTTATACCTGTTGCAGATGTAGAAATTATAGATAAGGGTTGTCTCCACTGATGAGCAATATTTTCAAGCATTTCACCCATTGCAGCCATTTTTGATTGTTGAATTAGTAATTTTTCATTTTCATTTAACTTTTCACGTACTTTATTTTGAATAGTTACATCACGAAATACTAAGATTGTACCAATAATTTTTTTATTATTTCTTATTGGTGATACAGAATCTTCAATAGAGTAAATATTATTATTTTTACTTATTAAAGCTGTGTTATCAGGTAAACCAAGAATTTTTCTTTCTTTTAAGACTTTTTTTATAGGTGATTCAATCCTATCTTTTGTTGATTCATTTATAATATTAAAAACTTCGTCTATATATTTACCTTTTGACTCTTCATTTGTATATTCAGTTAATTTCTCCGCTATTGGATTTAAAAATGTAATATAGCCTTTTTCATCAGTTGTTATAACTGCATCACCAATACTAATTAACGTAACTAAGGCTTTTTCTTTTTCACTATATATCATTTGTTCATATTTATCTCTTTGATTTTTATACCAATAAAGAAATAGAAATACTATAATATTGGCAAATAAAAATAGTGTTAATACCAAAATAAGATAATTTTCTTTTTGATCAATTTCTTTTAATAACTTATCATCAATAGAATTATTCAAAGATAATAATAAGGAAGTAATTTCTTTGAACTCCTTATCAAAAATTTGATCTAGATTGCTACCGATTTTGTGTTCTTTTATATCTTGAAGTCTTTTTTCTGCTAAAATATAAAGAGTATCTATTTTTTTGTCTATTAACATTAACTCTTTATAAAAGTATTTATCTTCTTTTTCTCTAAGTGAAGCTTCAGATTTTTCAATATAGTCCTTATACTCTACTACTTTTAATTTATTAAAAACATCTGTGTCTAAATCGACATATTTATCTCCTGAAATTGATTCTTCAAGCCAAAGGTGTGCTGTTGTAATATCATTTCGAACTGTTTGAATTACTGATTTAAGAGGAAGATATTTTTGCATTGAATCGTTCCAATTATTATGTGTAGATAGAATAATTACTAGGTCAATAAAAAATATCAAGAACATACTTAATATGGGAATTATATTTTTAGAGTTGTTTTTCATGAAATATTATAACTTATTTTATTATAAAATAAGCATAATGCTTTATACTTAATTTAGTATTATTTGATACAATTCAAAATGAAATTAACAAAAGAACAAATATCCATCATAAATGCAAAAGAATCTTCTTTTAAAATAAACGCTGTTGCAGGAAGTGGTAAAACTACTACACTATTAGAGTATGCAAGAAAAAATTCTCATTTAAAGATTTTATATCTTGCATATAATAAATCCCTTCAAATATCATTACAAAAAAAACTACATGAATATAAGCTTTCTCATATGCATGTAAGCACAATACACTCTCTTGCTTATCAAAAAATTGGAGCTTATGAATACAATTTAGCTCACGATTTAAAAGTACAAGTAATTGAAAAACTTTTAAATGGTTATGAGCAAACTTTTAATCAAAGAAGTAACTATTATCCACTTGCTGAATATATTGCACTTATAAAAGATTTAGTTAATTTTTACTGTAATTCATCACTAATTGCACTTGATATGAAACTTTTAGAAGCTTATAAAAAACAAGCTGATTTAAGTACTAAGATATTAGAACTATTAAAAAAAGATGAACAAAAAGCATTAAACCATCTAAAACATATTCTTTCAGCTATGAAAAATAAACTTGTAGATGCAACGCATGATTTTTACTTAAAAATGTTTTATTTAAATAAAAAAGTATCTTCAAATCTATCTTATGATTTAATCTTAGTTGATGAAGCACAAGATATTTCAGATGTTATGATAGGAATTGTTGAAGCTCAAAAATGTAGACGTATTTACGTTGGAGACTCTTTCCAACAAATATACTCTTTTAGATATGCAATAAATGCTTTAAATAAATTAGATTTGCCAGAGTATGAGCTTAGTAAAAGTTTTAGATTTAGTGATTCTTATGCAAAGTTATTAGAAAAAAACTTAAACTCTTTATATGAAAAAAACAGCTCAAGAGTTTTAAAAATATCAGGAATTGACACAGACACAAATGTAGGTGAAAAAGCAATTGATTATGATAAACAAATTTGTGTAATTGCAAGGTCTACTTTTGGACTAATCCAACAAATTGTTCACTTTATTCAAGATGATAAGAAAATATATTTTGAGGGGAATTATAACTCTTACTCTTTTATGAATCAAACAGTTTATTCTATTTTTTATCTAAAAGAGAAGAAAAATGATAAAATCACTATGGATGAAATTAAAGATTTTGAGACAATCCAAGAGTTAGAACAGTTTGCAAAAGATACTAAAAATCAAGACTACTTAAATATTATAAAGTTTATAAATACCTATGGTGATAATATTTTTGAAATAAATAAAAAAATAAAATCTAAAATAACAACAAGAAAAGATGAAGCTGATATTATCTTTACAACTACTCATAAATCAAAAGGTTTAGAATATGAACAGGTTATTATGGCTGATGATTTTATTACAAAAAAAGAGCTTTCTAATCCTAAAAATAAAACATCATTTTTAAAACTTCAAGAAGAGTTAAATATATACTATGTAGCAGCTACAAGAGTAAAAAATGCAATCTGGCAAGCTTCTTTAAATCTTGAGTATGTTTATAAAGAAGGTGATGAGAGTAATTATACTAAATCTAATTATTCAACAAAGAAGACAAGTAGTAAAAAAATGAAGCAAATGCAAGAAGAATGGTTGAAGAAAAATAGAGTTAATAAAGTAAATGCCTTTTAGATATAAGCAAACTGTATAACAAGATTAGATAATATTCTTTAAGAATTAAAGAAGGAATTTTATGCAATATTTTGGAACAATTGAGACTAAATATGAAGAGATTTTTGTAACGTCAAGTTATATGTATTTTGGAAACGAAGAAGAACCTATAACACCTAAAGAACTTAAAGCAAAAATTAAATCAGCAAAAGAAAGAAAGAAAAATATAATAGGTACTATATTTTTATATAATCCAGTAGTAACTCCTGTAGGCTATGACTCAAATAACTATTTATTAGATCAAGACTTTGATAGTTTTGGAGATATGGTTGAATTAAAAGCAGAAACATATATTACTATATTTAAACAAGCAATGAAAGAATCATGTGATGGTAAAATAGTTGAAATAAGAAATTTATTTAATCTAAATGAAGAACATATTGATGCTCAGTCACTCTTACTTAAATTTAATGAAGATTTAGAGATTTATAACTCAGCACAAAACACAGAATTTGAAAGAGAAATCATGTATTTAGATGCAGCAAACTTAATTCCAAGTGGAAAGTTTGTATTCTTTGCTTGGGGAGATAAAATCAACTCTAAAGAGTTCCCAAACATAAGTGAATATGCAAAAACACTTTATGAAAATAGTATGAAACTTGGGAAAAAAGTTGCTTTTGTATATAAAAGAGAAAAAACAGAAC
>Ga0193963_1000511_pt1 | contig 20192 bp, 16 predicted proteins | sample FB_6_MG_FD_140359 | JGI IMG/M metagenome (GOLD analysis project Ga0193963, IMG submission 140359) | Microbial mat bacterial communities from the Broadkill River, Lewes, Delaware, United States - FB_6_MG | ecosystem: Environmental > Aquatic > Freshwater > River > Microbial mats | place: USA...
ATTTTCAAGTTTAATATTCCCTGATATTTCATAAGGACCATCAAATCCATATTGCCTTTTGGCTAATTGAATTTCCTTAATCTTTTTTTCTCCTACCTGATTTCTAACCCCATTAGTTAATTTATAACTTAGAGCTCCTGAAGGACATTTTTTGCATGCTTCAATTATTTTTTCCACATTCCCATCATTAGGCAAAATATCTTTTCCTGTAAATACATCAGGTTGTAATTCATAACAAATACCTCTATGACTACAAATTTTATCATTAAAAAAAATTGTTATCTTTTCTCCAACATATTCTTTTAAATCATTTGATGTTAAATTTTTATCTATTTCATCATTAAATTCTTCCAAAATGTGACTTCCATCACAAAATGGCTTGTTTTCAGACTTTCCACATCTACATAAAAATACATCTTGACTTATATGAATTTTTACGTTATTTGCCTTTTTAATATAATTAAATCCTTGAACTCTTAATGGCCCTTTTTCAATAATAGATATTTTTTTATACATTTTATCACCCCAATATCTATTACCCATTTTATTTACTAATACAAAAAATTCTATAATTTTAATAAATCACTAATACTTTTTATTTTAAAATATTTATTTGGGGCTTTATTATTTTTATCTAATAAAATTCCCTTCATACCCAATTTTTGAGCTGGAATAATATCTGATTCGATTTTATCTCCAACCATAATACATTCTTCTGCTTTGCAATCCATTTTCTCTATTGCTTTAAGAAAAATCTCACTATTAGGTTTGCCCCTTCCTAATGAATAGCTAAATGTAAAATTATCAAATACATCAAAAATACTTATTTTTTTAAAACATTTCTCCATTGTTTCGCTAAAATAGCAAGTATTTGATATTACTCCAAGTCTATACCCTCTACTTTTCAATTCTCTAAGTGTCTTTTCTAAATTATCTTCATATTCCAACATTTTAAAATAGGGAATATAATATTCATCTATAGCTTTAACACATTTTTCATGACTATAATATAAATCAAATTTTTCTAAAAATAAATTCATAATTGGATCTATTGGATATTCAATATGTTTTAATTTTCTATCCTTAATTGTTTCCATCCACGTTAAAAAAAAGCCATTCCAAACATCTGAAAATATAACATTTTTACAATCTTTTTGAATATATTTAGTCAATAATTTAACACCTAAAATATCTTTTTCTTTATCCTTCATTCCTTTATGAAAATCTATAAGTGTATTTCCCATATCAAAAAATATTATTTTATAGTCTTTTATCATCAATTCTCCTTTTTTTCAAAAAATTCCAAAATGCTTTGTACAACTTCATTTGCCAAAATATCTTGTGACTTATCATTTTCTAACCATTCAAATTCATATGGATTAGGTACAAATCCAGCTTCAAATAATATTGACGGCGTCCACGTTCCTCTAATAACATAAAAATCTTTTACATGACTACCTCTATTTCGTCTATTTAATCTATTTACAACATTATTTAATATTGTTTCTGATAATTTTTTAGCAAATTCTTCCCTATAATAAACTGAAAATCCATGTATTTTTGAAATATTTAAATTACTTCCCGCACTATCTGCATGTATTGACATAAATAAATCTGGTCTAATTTTTCTTGAAATTGCAAGTCTTTCTTTCAACGTAAAGTATCTATCATCTCTTCTTGTCATCTCTACATTTGCTCCAAGTTTTTGTAACTTCTTTTCAATTTTTAATCCAAGCTCTAAATTAATATGTTTTTCTCCATAATTAATTCCTAAAGGTCCTAATGCGCCTGAATCTTTTCCTCCATGCCCTGGGTCTATTAGAATTGTTATGTTTTCTAAAGGTTTATCACTTTTTTGAGAAAACATATTTCTTTTTATTTTTAATGATAATATGTTCCCTTTTTTTTCAACAAAGAAACCGTGTATTCCTTCTTTTTTAAGAATAAATTTAAATCTTAATATATTCCCAACTTTTTCACAAGAATACTCTTCTATACATCCATTTTGTGGAATATCTATTTTACTATTATTATTAGAATTCATTATATCCAAAAACAATTTATTTTCTACAAGATATGAATATGCCATCTTATTATAAGTAGATGTAATACTAATTTCATCAAACTTTTCTCCAGTTTTATATTCAGTTTTTTCAATATCTCCCTTAATACCTATTGAATCTGTAATAATATCTGCATCTTCTTTTTTAACCCACTGTCCACTTAATAATTTAATAAAATCTCCATTAATTTCAGTTATATAATCCGCCATTCCCATATATATCTCATATCTAGCTCCATTTCTTGTAGTAGCTGCATCATATGTATCTACAATATCATTTTTTATTTTTGCAACAACCGCTTTTTCTCCATTTATTATTCCTATTTCAGCTGGTGCTATATATGTTTTTTTTATATCTTGATAATACATTGTATATACTGGATTCCCAAGATTATTTATTTTTTTAAATCCATCATTTGACAATTTGTGTTTTAATTTATATGTAGTAAAAATAATTTTCTCATTATTATTTTCCCTTTCGGTTGGTTCCATTTCGTATGTTTTCCCATCAATTGTAACAAATATTCCACTTCCAATTGGTGCACTACAGGAGATATTAATAATATCTCCTGATTGTTTATATATTGATTTTTGTGGAAATAAAGATTTAGCTTTAATCTCAGGACTTGATGTTTCTGCACTTGAAGAATAATTAACTTTAACTATCTTTCTAATAATTTCTTCTTCCCCTTGTTTAAAAACAAAAATATTCTCTCCTTCTTTTAACTCAACAAAAACACCAAAATATCCACTAATTGATCTATTTTTAACCTCTTCTCCATTTAAATATAATTTTCTATTTGGATTAGATGCTCCATTTAAATAATAGTTATTATAAGATGTTTTAATATCTTTACTTGGTCTAGCTAGCATTAATTTATTGTCTTTTTTATCTAAGATTTTTTCTTTATCACTATCCAAATAAGTCCTTTTAAGTAAATTAAATAGAGTTGTCTTTGTTCTTAGTGAATTAACTCTAAAAAATATACTTCCATCTACTTCGCCATTTCTTTTATTTAAATTAATTTGTCTCTCAATTTCTCCAGCTCCATACCATGGACTATTAACATCCCTATTTTCCGTTCTATATCCAGCATGCCCAATATATAATTTTACATTGTGATTTTTAACAACTTCTGACCACCAATTTAATAATTTACTGTAATCTGCTATTTCATAACCTATATTCCAATAAATTTGAGGTGCAATATAATCTATCCATTCATTTTGAACCCACTTTCTTGAATCCGCATAATGTGAATAAAATGATTCTAAGCCTCTTGTTTCACTACCTAATGGATTAGTTGATTTATTTGCCCAAATTCCAAATGGACTAACTCCAAAACTAATTCTATCTGTTTTACTTTTTATCAAACTATCAATCTTTTTAATTAATTGATTAACACTTTCTCTTCTAAAATCATCTACAGTATCAAATGCACTACCATATATTTTATAAGTATTATAATCATTAAAATTAGTACTTGGATAAAAATAATCATCTAAATGAATTCCATCAACATCATATTTTTCAACAATTTCCATTACTCCATTAGCAATATAATCTTGAACATCTGGAATTCCAGGATCTAAATAAAAATTACCATCTGTATGTTTTACTATCCAATTTGGATGACTATACACTAGATTTTCTTTAGATAATAAATCATAATCATGATTCTCTTGATTTTTAGTCTTTTTAGTTAAGCGATATGGATTTATCCATGCATGCAATTCAATATTTCTTTTATGTGCCTCCAAAATCCAAAAATTAAGAGGATCAAAATTATCTTCTGGTGCTACCCCTTCTTCCCCGGTTAAATATCTTGACCAAGGGAAATATTTAGATTTATAAAATGCATCTCCAGTAGGTCTAACTTGTAAAAAAACAGTATTTAGCCCCATTTCTTCTACATCGTCTAAAATATTTATTGCTTCTCTTTTTAGTGAATATATATCACTTGTTGGTTTGCTTGGATAATCTAAATTTAAAACTGTAGCCACCCAAACTCCTCTCATTTCGTTATCTTCATTTCTAATTTCATAGTTTCCAAGTGAAAAAATACTGGTTGCTACTATCATAAATAATAATAACCCTACTATTTTTTTAATTATTTTTTTTTGCATAAATTTCTCCTTTATGTCTTTTTTCTTATATTCATTATACCTTTAAATAAATTTGCATCCAATAATCAAAGAATTACAATTTGTTATTTTTATGAAATGACGTAAATTATATATCCACTAATTATGAACAACAATATTAAACTGACCATAAATGTAACATATTTTTTATTCCCAATTGTTTTTCTATCTAAAAAGAAATAAGGATATTTTTTTATTTTATATCCTCTAATTGTAACTAATATTAAATATATAACAGGCATTATAAGCCAAAATATCGGCTCTAAAATACTTATTTTATTTTTTTGATTCTCTATAATAAAATTGTACCATACCATAAAAGGGACATATAAATGAACTATAAAATTTGACAATATATACAATCCCTTAGGTTTCCATCTGGGGAATAAAATAAAACAATAAACAATACATGTAATACTTATATATAATCTTATAGGAGCTTCTAAAAAAATTATGTCCTTCTCAAATATTTTTAATCCCCAATAAAATAATACTAATATATTACTTAAAACTGTAAAATAACTTAACAAATCAGCTACCGCACTTCTTTTTTCTTTATCCTTTTCTATCTTTTTTTTAATCCCATAGTACGTATATAATAATGCACCTATTAGAATAAAACTATTAATTCCATATAAAAATTTACTCATCTAACGCCTCTTTTGCTTTTGTATTAATATAATCAATGCATATATTCTTCAAACTAAGCATTTCATCATTTTTCTTCATTTTTTGAAATAGACGTTCAATATACTTATTGTATATTATCTTTTCAAAACTATACTTAAAATTTATATCAAATATCAAGGCTACCATAAGTAAATTTCTATCTTCTGCAAATTTAATATCCTTTTTCTTAACACAGCTATTTTCTACAATCGATTTTTTTACTTCATCACTAATTAATTTACTTTTATCTAATACACTTAAATCATATTGTTTAGTTTCTTCTAAAACAATAAAATATCCATCTAATTTATCTGCATCTCTTAAAATTGCTGAAACTTTACCAAGTATACTGTCTAGTGAATAATTTAATTTATAATCACTATGGACGTCTATACTAGATAAAACAATTTCCCTTAAATCGTTATCTAAATTATCTAACCACCCTTCTTCTCTTAAAATTTCTACACTCATCCTTGCATGTGAACCAGTAATACTATCATCAAAACATTTATATTTGTAATATTGTTTAAATCTGCCAATGTCATGAAATAATGCTGACAAATACACTGCTTTTTTTTCAAAATCAGATAATTTTTCACTTTCTGCAATCTCTAAAGCTATATCCAATACTCGCATCGTATGTGAGTATTTCATTTTAAAATTATATGCATACTTATCTTCAATTAATAAATATTTGTTAGTATACTCATCAAATTTATTCTTATATATTTCAATTTCCTTCATTTCCCCACCTCATTGATAATTTTTTTCATTTTTTATTATATATAAATTTGCTTTAAATAAATACCCTTATATTAATATATTTACAAACATCATTTTATATGCCACGTTTATTCCTTAAAATTTACACACTTTTTATACCATAGAAAGCGTTTTCATAATAGTTCTATTATGCTATACTTTAAAAAGGATTAAAGCTTTTTACTTTCAGAAAATTAAATTAATTGCTTTTAATATTTAATTTTATCTATTAATTTATTGACTTATTTGTCAATAACTTCATCAACTAATCATTTGTTTAAATCTTTATTTTACATATTTTTTGAGTGTTCTTACTCTTTATTTTTAAATTAAATAAATGATTGGTAAATCAATTTAGGAGTGTGTTTTATGAAAAAAAAATCAATTTATCCACGAATATTTGGAATTTGTCTATCAATTCTACTACTTCTTATTTTAACAATGCATTTTACAAACTTTAAAAGAATAATGACCACTCAATATTCAGATGCTTGGAATATTCCTGTGAAAATTAAAGATTTTAACCAAACTGATGGATTTTACTCTTTAGTATTTAATAATAACCCTGCTATGCTTAGTATTAATAGTTTGGGCGATATTAATATTACAACTTATAATTCTAGCGGAATTAAAGTTGACTCTTATAAAATGAATTTATCTATTTTGGACAAAAAATCAATTTCATCTATAAAAATTATAGATAATTCTCTTTACTACTTAGCAAATAGTAAATTATATAATTATAATCTAACTACTAACAAAACTACTTTAATTTTAGATAAAAAAATAAACAATTTTTCAATCCATAATACGTCTAAAAATTCCTTATTAGCTTATAATACCGAAACTACTACTTCAATATGTTCTTTAGAAGATGTTAATCAAATAATTTATAGTAGTAATTATTTTGGCCCAGTTAATAAAATTAGCATTGAATATCTTAATAATTCTTATTATATGGCATATTTAAATGATCAATCAGATTTAGTTGATAAAAAACTTGAATTACTTAATATATCAAAAAACTCTAGCCCAATTCTAATTTCAGACTTAAGTATTAATTCAGGATCAATTGGTAATGTAAATTTATTATCTCTAAAAAATGATTTTTACCTTGCTTATTCAAAGTATACTGGTAAAAAAGGTATCTATGACACTCATTATTTTATTGATTCTTTGGATAAAGACAATTTATCAGTTTCGCACCATAAAGAAATTACAAAAAGCAATGAACATTTTTCAGATATAAAAAATCTTATTAAAATAAATAAAAAAGATGATGCTTTATCAATAGTAACTATTGCTGATAATAAAAAAAATCACTATTTGCCAGATGGTGCAGATTTAATAGAAATTTTATACTTCCCGAAAGAAGATAGAATTGAATCAAGTTTTATAACTACAGCTTCTGAACCAATTGTAGATTATTATTACTTAGTAAACAATGACAACGAATATACTTTTACAAGACATATTTTCACAAGTGATCAACATTTTATAAAATTAAATAGCACTTCTGAAAAATTTAAAGAAAATAAATCTCACAAAAAAATGTATATTTTTGAAGGTGTTATGACTTCAATTTCTGGCATGGTTTATGGAGCCATAATGATGTTTCCAAGAGTTTTATATATGGTAATTTATCTTGCACCAATTGCGTTTATTTTATTTTTATTACAAAAATTCAAACTTGTTAAAACCAATAAAACAACTGCAATTATTATGTGTATTTCTTATATTATATTAAATTTATTTACAATTGACTTCTTTACACATGGAATTGGTACAATATTTATGCCTGACTTTTTAAAATCTACACTCGGTAATTATTTAATACCATTGTTGGTAAATCTTATTTGTTTGTCTCTTTTATATATTCATTCAAAGAGCCTTAAAAGACCAAATATATTATTTTATGCATCAATATTTGTTCTTTTAGATATTTTTATTCAAAGTCAGATATTTTTGCCATTTGCAATGTTATTTGCTAAATAGTATTTAATTATAAACAAAAGATGATTTCATTTAATTTTGAAATCATCTTTTTTATTTAATAATTTTCTATTATATAAATTTATATTAATTCTTTTCTTAACTCATCAACGCTATTTACCATGACATATTGTTGATTTATTTCTTTATCAATAATTTTACCATCAAAATCAACTAAAATTGATTCTACCCCTACCGCTTTAGCTGCATAAATATCTATAAATCTATCTCCTATAACAATGGTTTCATTTAATTTAAGATTATTTTTTTCTATAAGCATCTTGAATCCCTGAGGATTAGGCTTTCTTTTAATATTTTCATCCCTGCAAAGAATATCATCAAATAGATTTTCATAATTATCTCTTTTTAATAAATTTATAGTACTTTTCTTATCTCTATGTGTAAAAATAAAATTTTTAACATTTCTATCTTTTAAATCTAAAAGTAAAATATTTAATTCCTTATACATATATATTTCTGAAAGTGCATTTAATCTATCAATTCTTCTAAATATTTTTGATATTTCATCTAATTTTAAATTATATTTATCACTATAATAAATAAGCGTCTTATTAACTGATTTTTTCAACATATTCTCTAAATCTTTTTTATCATAATAAATTTCTATACTATCTAGCATTTTAATAAAACTGCTTATCATACATTTATAGGAATCATATAATGTCCCATCAAAATCCCAAATAATATTTTTTATTTCCATTCATAAGCTCCTATTCTTTCACAGCTTTCTCTTATTACTAGCGACGTATTAAATGTATACTGACTAATTTTTAGCTTTTCTCCTCTAATTTTAGATAATAATAAATGCACTGACTTTTCAGATACTTCCTTTTGTTTTAAATCAATTGTTGTTAATTTGGGTTTTGTTATTTCTCCTATAAGTGTATTGTCGCAACTAACCAACGATAAATTTTGTGGTATTTTTAATTTCAAAAAATCTATTGCCCTTATTACTCCTGCAGCCATTAATTCATTACAAGTAAAAATAGCCGTTGGTGCATCCGTTTTAGCTAATAATTTTAAAGATTCTCTTTCAGTATCTTTTACAATACTTAATCTATTTCCTCTTTTTACTCTTAATACAACATTGTAATTCAAATTATGTTTTTCTAAAAAATCTAAATAAATAGCTTCTTTTAAATCATAAGAATAACTATTTTGACCTCTTACAAATGCTATTTTCCTATGTCCTAATCCATATAAATACTGCAGTGCATCACAAAAACCTTTTCTTTCATCATATGCAATAAAATCGTATTTATTATCTATACACATTCCTCCGACTAATAACATTTGCATTTTTGAAATAAACAAATCATATTCGTTATTTTTAACATTCTCTGAACAGGGATCTAATATCAATACCCCCTCTACATTCTGCTGACCTAAATGATTTAAAATAGAAATTTCTCTTTGTGGACTACCATATGTATTATGAATAATTAATGAATATCCATTTTCAAGCAATAAAGTTTCAATGTACTCTATTATTTGAGAGAAAAAAACATTTGAAATATTAGGCACTAAAATTCCAACTCTTCTAGTTTTTTTAGTTATTAAACTTCTAGCAGTTTCATTAGGTATAAACCCTAATTCTTTTATAACTCTTTTAACATTTTCTTTTGTCTCTTTTCTAACTGGATAATTTCCATTTATTACTCTTGATACAGTAGTTATAGATACATTTGCTTCTCTTGCAACATCATGAATAGTTACTGCCATTATTAACTCCTTTTATTTCCCAATATTCAATATGTTCAATTGATTCATCTTTATTAATACTAATTATAGGAGAAAGCGTTTCTAGTTCAATATAATTTCCCTTAGTATAAATTTGAAAAGGAGAATTATGATCTGGATAAACTCCACTTAACACATCCATTGATTTGATAAATACTAATTTATCTGTACAATACTCAATTTCATTATTAAAACCATTAAATCCAATTTTTAAAGGAGTATTATCTTTTAAATTTACATTTATCGCTATTTGATTTTTTAAAAAACAAATTCTACTATCTCCAATATTAGAATACGGCCAAAAAGATATATGTTTTGAAGCATTTAAGCCACAGCAACCTTTATTATCCTTTATTTTTGCATAACCATTTGCTTTTAAAACTGTTATACCCCAGCAACAAGCTTCTCTAATTTTTATACCTCTATTAATTAATATATGTTTTAATTTCACCTTATTATTTGTAAATGTAATTTCTAACTTTTTTTCTAATTTAGTGTACTTTTCCTCTTCTGAGTTAAATATAATTCCATTTTCAATAATATTATAATCTACATAAGAATTATCCGGAATATAACTATCTGGTATTTTCTCTGGTCCATGCCAAAATCTATGTCCACCAATTAAATTCCAATTATCTCCTAATACTTTTTTACTTATTTTTATATCATTTTTTAATATATTATCCCCAATTTGTTTACTTTTAAAAGATAATATTCTAGGCCCAAATTCTATACTAATGATTAACTCATATTTATCATTTTCAAGTTTAATACATTTTCCAAAATTATCATATACTATTTCATTTACATATATCATTTTACAATCCTTCTTAGTTTTTATTTAAATATATCATATAAAGGCTATTTAAGGATATATTCTATAAAAGCTTATATAATCAAAAAATAAAGAATAAAAATATATAAAATATATAAGTTATTCTTTATAATTATAAAGTTTAATCAAGATATTGTGTATTTTTTCTATTTTATCTGATCTTTAATTTTTTTTATATTCTCACTTAATTCCTCGACTAAATGATCAATAATATGCTCTTTTTCTTTCACTTGACTTGGAAAAGTGCATCTTACACTAGTTACATAATACTCATCCGCCAATCCACTTTTACTCTTAAAAACATTAAACTGACCTCTTAATTTTTTACATATCAACTTAGCGTTCTTTGAATCACAGAATGGAAAAATACCAAAATACATTTGCCCTCCATATTGAACCAAAAGATCCGTTCTAAAAATAATTTTTGTCATATCATCAAATAATTGTTGATTAGTTTTAAGATATTCAATTTCTAAACTTTCTCCATTTCTATAAAACTTAAAAAATATTAGTAATATAAAAGTAACCGGATATTTACCTTTCTCTGCTTTATATAATTCAAGTTCTAAATATGTTTTAATATCAAGATATGGATTGATACTGCTTGATAAATAAACCTTTTTTTGTCCTAAAAATTTATCTAACCTACTTGATATTACTTCATCTTCAAATGGTTTCATAATATAATCCGAAACGCCTAATTTTATACTTTTAACTAACGTAGTTTTATCAGCATCTGATGTCAATATTACTAGAGGAATCATTGGAACCTTTTTCTTTATTCTTTCAATCCAATTTAGACCATTTTCCTCAAATTGAATATCTATAATAAATAAATCTATATTCTCAGAATTATTAGAAATATAATACATTAAGTCATTACTTGAATTAATCCATTTTATTTCCTTATTATAATAATTTAATGATTTTTTTATTCTAAAATGAATTTTTGGTGATTTATCCACTACTAAAATCATTTAATCATCTCCCTTATTCATTTTAATTTATTATATTGATACCCTTTATGATATTAAATTAAAAGTTTTATTTAAAATTAAAAATAGTAACTAACAAATTTTTATTTATTAGTTACTATAAAAATACTATTTAATTTTTAATATCTTGTAATTTATTACTCCATCTGGCGCTTCTACTTCAACCATATCACCAACGCTTTTTTCAAGTAATGCACTACCCACTGGCGATTCATTTGATATTTTTCCTTCAAATGGAGCTGCTTCAGTTGCACCAACAATTGTATACTCAAGTTCTTCCTCAAATTCTTCATCAAATATAACTACTTTTGAACCAATTTTAACCTGTTCACTTTTCTCTTCCTGAATTAATTCATAATTTTTTAACATTTGTTCCAATTTGAAAATTCTTTCTTCTACTTCAGCTTGTAAATTCTTTGCAGCATCATATTCTGCATTTTCGCTTAAATCACCAAAACTAATGGCCTCTTTTAATCTTTCCGAAACTTCTTTTCGCTTTTCTGTTTTCAACATTTCAAGTTCATCTTGATACTTTTTTAACCCATCTGCTGTTAAAAGGATTTTCTTTTCGTTCATAACTCTCCTCCAATACGCTTCTTAATATAAATAAAAGAGTCACACTATGACTCATCAAACAATCATTGAGACATTTGTGACCTCAGATTTCCATTAATAGGCTAATTATAACACACCACTCCTACTTGTCAAGTCGTTCACCTAAGAGCTGTTCATAATTATCCAATAATTTTAATACTTCTTCTTTAGAATCTAATCTATTTACTGTATTTCTCATTTCAGCTGCCATATAGAGTCCCTTAAAATACCAACTTAAATGTTTTCTCATTTCTCTTATTGCTATTTTATCTCCTAATTCATTTGATAATAAATTTATATGTTTTCTTGACATATTTAATTTTATTTTTGGTTCAATCTTTTTATATTCACCACTTAATAAATAATCTTTTATTTGATTAAATATCCATGGATTTCCCTGCGCGCCTCTTCCTATCATCAAAGATTTTGTACCTATATAATCTATTGCTCTTTTAGCATCTTCTGGAGTAAATATATCTCCATTTGCAATAAATGGAATTGATAATTCTTCATTTAACGCTTTTAATGAATTCCAATTTGCCTTTCCTGAATAATATTGCTCTCTCGTCCTTCCATGAACAGCTATCCATTTAACTCCTAATTCTTGAGCCCCAAGTGAAATTTCTCTAGCAGTTAATATACTGTCATCCCACCCTAATCTCAATTTAACACTAACTGGATATTTACTAACTTTAACAATTTTTTCAATCAATTTTAAAGCTTTTTTAGGTTCTTTCATTAAAGCGCTTCCTGAACCATTTTTTACTATTTTAGGAGCTGGACACCCCATATTTATATCAATAGCATCAATATCTTCACAATTATTTATTTGCTCTCTTACAACTTTTTCAGCAATATCAGCATTTTCTCCAAAAACCTGCAAAACAAATGGCATTTCTTCTTTATAATGTTTCATAAGCATTTTTGTTTTTTTATCATTATAATATAATGCTTGCAAGCTAATCATTTCAGAATATACTATATCTGCACCCTCTGATATACATAATCTTCTAAAAGCTGAGTCAGTTATTCCCGCCATAGGAGCTAAAATAATTGCGCCCTTTTCAATTTTTTTAACTATCGTCATTACTTAACCTCTTTACTATCATTTAAATGATAAATCAATCTTAATCCTTCTAGTGTTAATAATTTGTCTGTGTAATTAATTTGTCTTGATTCTGTTGCTATAAGCGTAGACATTCCACCAGTTGCGATAACTTTTTTTACTGGAATTTTCATTTCTTCTTTCATTCTTTCAATGATATAATCTACTAATCCAACATATCCATAAACAATCCCAGATTTCATAGATTGAATTGTATTTTTACATATAACATTCTTTGGTTTTTCAATGCTTATTTTAGGTAATTTAGCAGTGTGTTGAAATAAAGCTTCACTTGATATCTTAAGCCCTGGGGCAATACTACCACCAATATAATCTCCTTCTTTAGATATTGCACAAAAAGTTGTTGCCGTACCAAAGTCAACTATAATTAATGGTCCTCCATATTTATGATATGCAGAAACCGCATTAACTATTCTATCTGCTCCTACTTCCTTTGGATTATCATATTTAATATTTATTCCCGTTTTTACTCCAGGGCCAACTACAATTGGCCTTATTCCACAGTATTTTATACTCATTGCTTCTAATGAATACATAGTTGGTGGTACTACAGATGATATAACGACTGCTTTCATGCTCCTTAAATTAATACCATCGTAAGCTAACATGCTATTAATAATAATTCCATATTCATCAGATGTCTTATTCTTTTCTGTAGCAATTCTCCAATAATTAATTAACTCTTTCCCTTTATATACTCCAACAACAATATTTGTATTCCCAACATCTAAAACAAGAATCACAATTTCACTTCCCTTTAATTTTGTTTATTCTTTTTAAGTGCTAATACAATGCTTGTTACTAACGCCATTGAAAGAATCATCTCTGGAATACCATTACTAACTGCAATGGTTAAAAAAACTGAACTTGCAACTTCGCCAGTCATCCCTAATTTTTCTACAAAAGCCTGTGCATATAAAATATATAACATTCCTAGCACTAAAACAGTATTAGACAAACTGCCAATTGCTGCACTTAAAACAACATCAATCGCATCTTTTCTAAATTTCTTATAACTATAAAATGATGTGGCAAAAAGAATTACTAATATTACGCAATTCATAATTATTCCATATATCCCATTGCCATCAATCATATACGCCTTTGAATCATTTACTAATCTATAAATCAAATAAACTATTGCACTAAATACAGTGCAAGTAGCAATAACTAATGAATATTTTTTCCCTAATTTATTAAATAATTTATAAATATAATATGTTATTAATCCAATAGCAATACGTGGAAGTATTGATACTAATGGATTCAAAAAAAATGGAGACATTATAGTAGGTGTAGTTATCGCTTTTAATAAACTTGAACATCCAAAAATCAATCCAACAGATGCACCAACTACAGGACCACCAACAATTGCTCCAATAATTACTGGAATATGCATAATAGTATAATTTACAGGTCCAAGTGGAATAAATCCAAGTGGAGTCATTCCAAGTACAATCGAAATTGCCCCTAGCATACCAATAAGTGTTAATTTTCTTGTTTTTTCATTTTTCATTTTTATCCTCCCGTTTAAGCTCTAAAAAGATGCTCTACGTTCACTGTTCTAAGAAACAAACTTCACTCTAGCTCTTTCGATGCACGGTGTAGCCATATTATTTTACCAAGATTAAAGAATGGTTGCAAGAATTATTTAATATCTTTATTAGCCAAAATACTTCCAACACCATCAGCTGAATATATAGCATTTATTATCGCTCTTCTCATTGTCTCTGTAGCCATAACAATTACTTGTTGTAAATTAGCTTTTTCTTTTTCTGTTGAAGCAGCAAAAACTGTATCTCCATCCAACATTGTATGAACAGGATGAATACTTCTTGCAAAACCATTATGAGTTACTTCAGCAATTTTTTGAAGTTCTGTCTTTGAAAATATGCCATTTGTTACAATTGCAGCAATTGTTGTATTTTGTATTGGAAACTCAGCTTTGTTCTCATTTGACAATATACATTCTTCAGTTGATATAATTTTATTATTTTTATTAGGACCAGCTAAATATTTATTTTGCTTTTCTTCATAAATATCCCCATAGGCATTAACAACCACTATTGCACCAACCTTTATTTTACCAATTTGCATTGATGCACTTCCAACTCCGCCTTTCATTGCATACTGGGGTCCCAATATTTTCCCTACAGTAGCACCTAAACCTGCTCCTACATTTCCCTGTCTTCTTTCCTTCTCAGATGAATTTTTTGCCGCTAAATACCCAAGTTTTTCATCTGGCCTTATCTTATAGTCTCCAATATTTAAATCAAAAATAACAGCTCCACATACTATTGGAACCACTGTTTTCCCAACATCAAATCCTATATTTCTTTCTTCTAAATATTTCATAACTCCATTACATGTATTTAATCCATATGCAGAGCCTCCAGATAATACAATGCTATGAATTTTAGAAACCGTCTGTTTTGGATTTAATAATGCTATTTCTCTAGTTCCTGGAGCCCCACCTCTAACATCCACACTACAAACTGCCCCTTCTTCAAATATTAAGACTGAAACTCCCGTTAATCCATCTTTATATACTTCATGTCCTACTCTAACACCTTCAATATCTGTAATATATCCACTATACATACTGATTTTCTCCTCTTAAACTTATTTCTCCAGATTTAATATTTACAACTTTACCATTTTTATATTTTACTTTTAAACTCCCATCTATATTAAGTCCTAGTATAGATGCATCTTCTGAAGTATCATTTGATAATAATTTTACATTTCTATTTAAATGATAAAGATTTCTTTGAATATCATTAATAAAATATTCTAAACTTCCACTTTGTTCCCACTTTTCATACATTGGTTCAAAAGTATTTAAAAAATCAAATAAAATTTCTTCTCTTTTATAATTATCTTTTTTTTCAAGATTTAGAGATGTAACATGATTTTTAAATGAATCGTCAAATTCATCCTTTTTACTATTCACATTTAAGCCTATACCTATAATAATTGCATTTGACTTATCAAAAATTGCTTCACATAGAATTCCACAGCATTTTTTTTTATTAATCAATATATCATTAGGCCACTTTATTGAAGCATTAAAATTCATTTTTTCTAATACCTTAACCATGCATAATGCTACTAATGGGGTAATAGTTGGGAATTTTTCGCATTTGCAACTAGGTTTTAATACTATGCTAAACATAAGACTTGATCCACGATTTGCCTCCCACTTTCGCCCTAGTCTCCCTCTTCCTAACGATTGATATTCAGCCGTATAAACTCCGCCATTTGGAATATTAATTATATTTTTTTTCATTTCAGTATTTGTAGATGATATTTCATCAAATCTTTTTAAATATTTCCCTATAAATTTAGTTTCTAATTCCATTTCTTTCTCCTATGAAATAATTTTTAATTTAGATCCTTCTATTGAAGACACCACTTCAATCCTTGAAGGAATTCGTTCCTTTAACTCTTCTACATGAGATATTACTCCAATAAATCTACCATTTTCTTTTAAATTTTGAAGTGTTGTAATTGCTCTATCTAAAGATTCCGTGTCTAAAGATCCAAACCCTTCATCGATAAATAATGTATCCATCCAAACACCACCTGAATATGATTCAACGACATCTGATAATCCAAGAGCAAGTGAAAGTGCCGCCATAAATCCTTCTCCTCCAGACAATGTATTTACAGGCCTTAATCTACCTGTATTAGAATCTTCTACACTTAAATCTAAACCCCATTTTTTTCTCTTATCCATTCTTTCTTCTGACAAAAATAATTGAAATCTATTTTGACTCATATTAGCTAATCTAACATTTGCCATATCTAATACTTCTTCAAACTTAGTTCTTAAAATATATCTTCTTAATGATAAACCCTTTGGATTATTCCCATTTAAAGCATCATAAAATAATGTTAAATACCCAAATTGCATATCTCTATCTTTTGATAATTTTTTTTCATTTTCTAAAAAATCATTATATTCTTTTAGTTCAGCTAAACTTTGCTTTAATTCTCCATCTCTTAAATTATAATAATCATATTTATCTTTTAATATTTTTTCTTTTTCATTGTATTTTAATATAATTTTTTCATCATATTCCTTAGTTCTATTTTGGTATTCACTAATACTTCTTTTTAATAAATCATATTCTCTAAAATAGTTTTCACACTCATTTTTATATAATAAATAAATCTCTTTTATTTTTAAACATTCTCTTAAATTTTCTTCTAAAGCACTTTTTTGTTTAAACATATTTTCATACTCTATAATAATTTTATCAAATCTATTTTGAATAAAAAATTTTTGACTCTTAACTTCTTCAAAGTTTCCCAAAATAGTATGTTTATTATTATTAAATTGAGTTATATAATTATTTTTATCGTCAATTAATTGAGCTATTTCTAAAATTAAAGATTTAATTTTTTTATCTTTTTTAATTAACACTTGAACATCTGGTACTTTTTCAAAATATGATTTCATCTTGCCCTTTATCTCTTGATATTTATCGTTTTTAAATTTAATATCTTCCTTAATCTTTTCTAAATAACTAATAATTTTAGAATTTTTTAATTCCTTTTCCTCTTGCATATCAATTATTTTTCTATTTTCTTTTTTCTTTTCCGTTAAAGAGTTTTGATTTTCTCTTAATTTAATTAATTTTTTATCATATTCAGTGTCTATATCTATTTTTAACAATATATCATTTAATATATCATTTAATGAATTAATTTTTTGATTATTAATCGATATTTTCTTGTCGAGTTTATTGGCTTCTAATTCATGTTCTGAAAGTTTATTTTTAATATCATTTAACTCTTTTCTATCTAATACCCCATCTACTTTTTTTGCTATTATAGGATGCTCTATAGAACCACAAACCGGGCATCTTTTATTTTCTTCTAATCTAGATGCAAAAAAACCTGCTTGATTATCTATATATTTTTCAAATTCAATATCATACTTCTTTTTAAAATTTTCTTTTATGATTATTACTTTATTAAATGCATTATTTAATTTTTTATTATCTTCATCACAAAACTTAATTTGATCTAATAATTCTATAGATTTTTTCTTCAATTCAGATTTATCCACATATTCATCAATTTTCTTATTTAAAATATTTATTTCTTCATTTAATTTTATTTCTTCTTCCACACATAGTTTCAATTTTATAGTATATTCTTTATAATTTTCTATTTCTTTTTCATATTTTCTCTCATCTAACTTTCTCTTGGCTATTTCTTCTTCTAATTTAATTAGTTCATCACTTAATTTATTATAAATACCAACTTTTTCTAAGGCAATTTGATTTTCATCATTTTCCTTATTGTATTTTTCTTTTTTCTGTTTAAATTCTTTGATTTCATTTTCTATAACTATAATTTTTTTCTCTTCATTTTTAATATTTTCAATTTTTAATAATAATTCTTTGTATTTATTGTTTATTCTATTTAGATCTTCTTCGATTTGATTCTTTTTTTCATATAAATCTATTAAATCTCTATATTCATCAAATTCATTTATTTTTTTTCTTTTATCTTCCATTGAATTTAAATTCTTTTTTAGAATATCAAAATCTTTAATCTTCTGTTTTAAAATATTATATTCTTTTTCTAAATCACTTTGTTTTTGAATTAAGATTCCAATTTCTCTTATATTGTTATTTATTTCATTTAATTTTCTATTATTAATACTTTTTTCATTTTTCATATTTTCAATTATTTCTTCAATCTTATTTTCTTCACATTTAAAATCTATATTTAACTTAATTAATTCTTTATTTCTTTTTAAGCGTTCTAAAAACCATTCCTTCTTAGCTAATTGTTTTTTATATTCATCTTCTAACAATTCTTTTTCGCTTTTTAATTTAGATATAACAGAATCCAAAAAATATGTATCAAATATTTGACTTAATAATTTTTCTCTGCTATCACTACTCGCATTTAACATTTCTCTAAATCTACCTTGTGGAAGAATAATCATCTGTCTAAATTGACTAGCATCTATTCCTAATAAATTCTCTATATATATATTAGATTCTTTTAATCCTGAATGTTTTAAAATCCACTCTTTATCAAACTCAAAAATGGACACTTCAGCTTTTCTAATCACGCTTCCTTCTCCACGTTTCTTTGCTGCTCTTTGTTCTGGTTTTCTTAATATTTTAATTTTTTTATTGTTTATTGTGAAAATAATTTCAACAAAGCATTCCTTATCTAGTTTTTTATAATCACTTATAATATTCTTTGAATCCTTATATGGATCACTTAATTGTCCATATAAGGCATAAATTATTGCATCTAAAATAGTGGATTTTCCAGCACCAGTTCTTCCATGAATTAACACTAATGTTTCTTTTTTAAAATTATCAAAATTTATTTCAGTATAATTTTTATATGGTCCAAAATTTTCAAATTTTAACTTTCTAATTTTCATTATATGCATCTCCTGTTTTTTCAAGTAGTTCATATAAAAATGCTTTTTGTTTTTCATCTAATTCATCTTCATAAACCGTTTTATAAAATTGTTCAATTAATTCTTTATTAGATAATTTATCAATACTTTTTTGACTTTTAATAGAGGCATTTTTATTTTTTAAATACTCTCTTTCAATCATAAGTAAATTTGGATAATAAACCTTTAATCTTAGCATTGGATCTATTATTGGTTCTTTATCTGTAAGTATTACTTTTATAAAATCTTTCTGATTTGGATTATTATAAGCATTATTCTCAATTTCCTTAAAATCACCCTTGATTACTTTTAAATCTCTAATTAAATTATATTTAATCTCTGTTTTATTTATAATTCCCTTTGAATCCATTTCTATAAATAAAAAAGCTTTTCTATTATTAGCTTCTGAAAAACTATATTTATACAATGAACCAGAATACATAATATATTCTTCTTTAATTTTTTGTCTTCTATGTAAATGTCCCATTGCCACATAGTTAAATCCACTAAAACAACTAACATCTATACCTACTTCTCCACCAACATTAATTATTCTTTCTGAATCACTCTCTATTCCTCCAACTAGCATTGTATGTCCCATCGCTATATTTCTAATGTTTTTATCCATATCTTCTTTAATTTTAAATACCCATTCAGACATTCCATATGAACTATTATTTAGATCCAATAGTTCCCTATACTCAGTTTCTTCTGCAAATGGAAATGTATATACAGCTATCTTCCCATTTGAATCTTCAAAATATAATGGTTTATCACTATTAACTAAACTGGTTCTAATAAAAATATTATCA
>Ga0193963_1000518_pt1 | contig 19964 bp, 15 predicted proteins | sample FB_6_MG_FD_140359 | JGI IMG/M metagenome (GOLD analysis project Ga0193963, IMG submission 140359) | Microbial mat bacterial communities from the Broadkill River, Lewes, Delaware, United States - FB_6_MG | ecosystem: Environmental > Aquatic > Freshwater > River > Microbial mats | place: USA...
TAATCAGACCAACGTGGAATTGAAACACCTCTTTTTGCTGTCGGTATTGTTTTAGTTCTATTAGCTTTTAATCAGACCAACGTGGAATTGAAACGGATAGGCGTCATCCATGTAAAAATAAATTCGGGCTCTTTTAATCAGACTAATGTGGAATTGAAACTGGATTCCCTTTTTCGAGAACGTAGCCAATTTATTCTTCAAAAGCCCTGATCGTTTGTTGCAAACGCTCAGGGCTTTTTGGATTTTAAAAATTACTCTTCAGTTGCTTTACGCAGGCGGGGGTTGATGCCATGGGGGAGGAATAAAATCGTTTAAAAAACGAGAACCACCTGATTCTATCGGATTAAAAGGGTCATCATCACTAAAATCATACGGGAAGAAACTACCTTTTTTTTCTGGTCTCTCTCCTGTATCAAGCCATTTGTCCATGACCTTTATGGTTTTCCCCCACTCTGCCGGAGTAAATGTACAATGCCCGACTGCGTCTACAAACACCTGCAATAACATATTCTCATGACCTGCATTTACAACAGTATCAAGATAAGCACGCTCATGGCTCGGAGGGACGAGACCGTCTTTAATCGTATGCATACTAATTACCGGTTTAAAAATTTCACCGGAGAAATCTGCAAACGCAGCTATATATTCCCGGGCCTCTTCATCAGCCTCGACTTTTTGACTGTTCATATAATCTAAAAGTTCGTTCGCGTTAACGCCCAACCCATTTAAATATTCAGTAAGTACCCGGACTAAAGTTCCTTCCGGTTTAGACTTTGAATTCGTTTCTTAGTATCGAAGTGAATTCATGATCGAATAGAGAAAAAATTTATGTCCACCTACTTCTCAAGAATGTACACACCCTTTTTTCCATGTGATTCTCCTTAAAATATGTGAAAATTGAAAATAGACGCTGCAGATTGTGATATAAAATTGCTATCCTTTTTTTAAAAAAAAATGTCAATTCGGGGAAACTCTTAATTTTCAGTAAAAAGTATTTTCTAATACCTTCAAAATCATATTTTTTCTTTCCAGGGATTTTCGTACTTGTGTTGACAAGAAGTAATCTATTATCCTACGATATGTAACAATTCAATGTGTTGAGCAGTTTAAATCCATATCAAATTACGGGACCACAACAAACAGATGACTCAAAAAATATTCAGCCCCAGTAGTAAGGGCATGCAGTTCCAGTACATCACAAGGCCGACCGTCGGCCTGTTAGCACTGCTTTTTTTTTCATCCTGTACAGTGGAAAAACCCGTAACGGTGGTCGAGGATTCGCAAGTCTGCCAATTAGAAAAAATAAAAAAAACAAATGCGGTCGTCGAGGATTCGCGACTCCGCCAATTAGAAGAAAAAAATGCGGAGCTGACCAGAAAGCTGGCTGAGCAGAAACTGCTTTCAAAAAAATTACAACAAACAGTACTCATAAAGCATAAAGAAACCGACGCCTGCCGGCAGGGCAACGAAAAACTGATCAAAGCACTCTCGCAAAGCAAAACTAAACTGGCGACCCGGGGCAGCAAACTGGAAGCGGCCACCCTTATCGCCGAGGCCACGGCCGTCATCAGCAATGTGGAACAAAAGCCCTTGAATGAGCCGCAGAAAATTGTCCGGGAAAGGGCATTAGAGAATCTTAAAGAGAGTAAACAGGAACTGGCAAAAGGAAATTATGAAAATGCGGCCTACTTGTCCAGAGAGGCCATGGCGCAGGCAAAAGGCATTGATATTGGTGAAGATAGAAGCACCGCCGGTCCGGCGGAAAAGGAAATCTTTTTCTCAACGCCCTTGCAGATGAAATTGTTTACAACCGGGAATCTCCGGAAAGGCCCATCCATAAATGCAGGTGTCAAAAAAGTACTTCAGGAAGGAAGCAGCGTGATTGCCGTCGGCCATAAACAAAATTGGGTAAAAGTTAAGTTAGCAGATACTGACGAGACCGGCTGGATTCATCTATCCCTTCTTTATTAAACGCTGGATATTTTCCACCCCTTCCACCGTCCATTTACTGGTCGTCTGCAGCCTGGTAAACAACCCGATTTCGTCCCTCATTCTTGGCACGGTAGAGTGCCATATCGGCTCGACCGACGACTTGTTGCTCATCCCTGTCCTGTTTCTGGATTCTGCCGATACCTACGGAAATATGGACCCGGATCTCCTGCTTTTCATGAATAAAAATATGGCTTGCAACAGCTTTTCTGATACGTTCTGCCGCCTGGATGGACTCATCCACCCCGGACTCTGCAAGGATCACAAGAAATTCCTCCCCACCGTACCGGCCGGCAGAGTCGACATTACGCAGATTTTCATTAAAGATTTCGGCCACCTGTTTTAATACGGTATCTCCGGCCTGGTGTCCGTATGTATCGTTAACAACTTTAAAGTGATCCACGTCGAGCATCAATACGGAAAACTTGGCTTCATACCGACGGTAATACGCGTAGTGATCGCGCAGGATACTCATCACCTGTTTTCTGTTATTTAAACCCGTCAGGGAATCGGTTGTTGCCAGCTGCTCTAATTTTGTCTGGCTAAGCTTGAGTTTAGCGACCATCTCATTGAAAACAGTGGTTGCAAACCCAATCTCATCGTTGCGGCGTACTGGAAGCCGGACATCCAGATCACCTTCGGCCACCCTTTCAGCCCCTCTGGTCAAAGCCGACAGCGGCACCATAATCTGCCGGGTCAGCAGATAAGCCACAATACCCATAAGAACACTAAAACAGCAGATAATAATAATATTTCGATGGCGGGCATGGATCAGCCCGGAGAAAGCATTTTCATAATTTTCCACAATGAAAAGCCCCCATTCCAGTTCTCGAAACGGTACAACCAACCCCATTAAGCGCCCACCCATACCGTTGGCATATTCACGAAGCGTTTGCCCGTCAACAGACGGAGCAGGATAGACCTCATTGAGAACTTTTTTGGCCCCCCTGCCGTACAAAAACTGCCGACCTGTTTTTATATCCACAAGGGATTCATAGGTCCAGTCACCAGAGTCTCCAAATTTGGCCGGATCCAATAAAGGCAATAATCCGGTGAGTCTGACTTCAATCGCCAGCAATGTTTCATATTCATAGAACTGATCCAGAAAAAGAGGAACGCCAATCAGGATAAGGGGCGATTTGTCCCTTGGGTCAATATACGCGTTTCCCTTGAACCATTGCCTATCTGCAATCTGTTCGATGTAATCATCAGGAAAGGGAAACGGTCGGTCACGGCCGCCGCTTTCGGAGGCAGCGATCACAGAGCCGGTTCTGGAAAGAACAAAGATCCGGACATAATTTTTAAACTGGTGCTGCAGTGTACTGAGGTAGGTTTCAAGTATTTTGATATTTGGCAGCCGATTTTTACTGTCATCCGCCCTTTCTTCAGGTGTTTTAAGATAAACCGTAACGGATTCCGAGACAATTGACGCGTTGGAGAACACATTCAAATCATAAACCCGCTTTTTAAGCCATAGGGAAATTTCCCTTTCCATGATCTGAGCAGAGTCGACAAACTTTTGCTTAACCTTTTCCTCGAGCGTGGTTTGCAACATATTCTGAAGCAAAAGTCCCATGGATAAAGACGGTATGGCTGTTATCAATACCGCAAAAACGAAAATTCGGTTCCTGATACTCAATAGATATCTGTTTTTATTTTTCCGCTTGCCCATTCGACTTGCCCATAGATCGCTAAGGATTATACTTCTTTCAAGACCTTAATCTCCATTGATTCAACAAGATCATTGGTTTTTTCTTTATATTCAAGCATATGCGCAGATGATAAATGTGTCATTAAATCCTCTACACTGCCCCATTTTTCAATGATGGTCACCACATTTTTATTCAATTTTTGGGGCGCAAGTCCTGTGGGCATGTCAACCGTCGGGATATACTCGATACATCCCTTTTCCCCAAGAACAGCAGGCATATTTGATTTGAAAATTTCAATAAATTTGTCTAATTGACCGTCCTTAACATGAATTGATGCAATCACGCTTATCATGGTTGGAATCCTTATTTTTAGAGAATTGTTTTTTTTACCCATGGGTTTAATCGTGAATAATCGTAACCCTTCCGACTAAACCATTTTCTAATCTGACCTTAATGCCATGTGGGTGTGAGGCAGATTTCGTCAAAATATTCTTCACTACGCCTTGGGTCAGTTTTCCTGAGCGCTGGTCTTTTTTCAATATGACAGAAACGTTTAGCCCCGGTTTGATTAAAGCTCTTTTCCGACCGTCACTCATTGAAGCGTTCCCTATTTATTATTTAAGATTTTGTTTTCAGCGGTTGGAATCCGCTTTTACAGGAAAGAATAAACTAAAAAAATCCGGATGACAACTGTGTTCATTCGCCATGGTAGGTGGTCGGAACCACTGAGGCGGTCCTAACCATCCCACCGGTTGTTTGTAGCGCTATTTTTCAGGTGAGGCAGGGTTGTTAAGGCGGTCAAAATTTGCAAATATATTATTGATGGTTGCCCTACAACGGGTCATGTCATCCGGATCTATCCCCTGGGCGGCTTCATCTAACATCTCTTCTACAAAACCGACAAGACGGGGTTTTAATTCTTTGGCTTTATTTGTTAGGTAGACAAGGTTACTGCGTTTATCATTTCGGTCAGTAATCCTGAGTACAATATTCTTTTTCTCAAGCCCATTTAAAAGGCGGGTAACGGCGGCTTTGTCTTTAACGGCGGTCCGGGCAAGGGACTGTTGGGTCTGGCCGTCCTGACGGTAAAGATGAACAAGGATGCTCCACTGCTCGTAACTGACATCAATTCCGGCGTCCTGAAATTTCTTTGACAGCCGCTTTATGATTGCCCGGGATAACCGGCCCACAAGATAGCCAATGGATTGGTCAATGATCTTGCTGTAGTTATCCACTTATTTCTTTTTAAACATATTTTTTAAATGAGAAACCCAAATCCCACTGAGAAACCAGGAATACGCCCAGGTACCAAGTGTAATGGCAATAAAGGCCTTAACAATATCCATGGTGCTGCCGTCAAGGGAAAACCCAGGCACGTATCCAAAAAGAAGGGGACCCAGGTACAAAAATTTAGCAAATTTAAAAGCGGACAAGGCCGTGCGCCACATATTTGCCTTGGCAATGGTTGCACCTGCAAAGGCCGCAATACAGACGGGCGGTGTTATATTTGAATCCTGGGACAGCCAGTAAACAATCATGTGCGCAGCAATCTGGTTGACCCCAAGATGGGTCAGGGCCGGTACCGCCACGACTGCAGTAATCAAATAAGCTGCGGTGACCGGAACGCCCATACCTAATACCAGGGAGGCCAGGGCCACAAGCAGTATGGTCAGAAGCAAGGAACCGCCGGCAAGCTCGATCATGATATCTGCAAAGGTTAATACCAGGCCGGAAAAGGTTAACACACCGATAATAATGCCTATGACACCAACCGTAGCACCTATTTTAAGACTGTTTTCAGTACCGGAGCGGGCAGCCCCAAGAAAATTGACCAATCCGGGCTTTATCCGTTCAGGTTTTTTGATGTATACCAAAACAGAGGCAGCAAACCCAATCAGAAAGCCGACCCACTGGGGGATGACGAAGCTGCCGGAGTTTCCCACAAAACCGTTGAGCAAAGAGATTAAAAAAACACCGGTTACAAGCAAGGCCATGGTCAAATCCATGGATGTATTCAATCTTACCCGACTGATAAAAAGACAGGTAACAAGGCCAAGGATCGCTGAAAATCCGGGAGAATAACCCGTGAGCATTAAAATGGTGATGGAGATCAGGGGAAGGGTATAAAACCATTGGGTTTTAAAAATATGGCCGGCAGACTGATCACTTTTCTCCCCGACAATATTATCTTTTTTGGCCTCATAGTGAACCATGCAGAACACACTAAAAAAATACATGAATGCAGGGAAAATGGCCACCAGCATGATTCTTGAATAGGGAACACCGGTCAGCTCCGCCATGATAAAACCGCCCGCGCCCATGATCGGGGGCATGAACATCCCGCCAATGGAGGCTGCCGGTTCGACGGCACCGGCCACATGGGGTTTGAATCCTGCTTTTTTCATCATGGGAATGGTGAACATGCCTGTGGAAACGGTATTGGCAATGGCTGAGCCGGAGATTGAGCCGAAAAGTCCGGATGCGATGACTGACACCTTAGCCGGTCCGCCAACCTTGTGGCCAACCGCCGCCAGGGGCCAGTCAATAAAAAATTTCTGGGCCCCGCATTTTTCAAGGAAAGCCCCGAACAGAACAAATAAAATGACATATGTTGCCAGAACATTGGCCATGATGCCGAAGACACCGTCACTTTTGTAGAATATGCTGATGCACAACTCTGTAAATGGTGCACCGGCGTGGGAAACCAAATCCGGGGCCATATATCCGTACACACCATAAATCAGCATTAAGGCACCCATAATAACAAACACATTGCCCACAACGCGGCGGGCCAGCTCGATGCCGATCAGAACGCCGATGACGGCGAAAACCATATCAACCGTTGTTTCCGCACCAGTCCGGTAATTGATGGCTTCAAAAAGAAATATCCAGTATCCAATTGAAACGATGGATAAAAGGATCAACACATAGTCAATAATCCTGCCGACAAGGGATTTTGATTTATACAACAGGAAGACGAGGATATAGGTGATGATAACATATATCCCCCGGTGATACTGCGTTGCCATGGGCTGCACGATGGCAGCCCAGGAATAAAACAGAACCAAAAAAATTGAACAGACATCGAATATAATTTGTTCCAGTCGATTAAGTTTTTCGTACACGGGCTTTTCTTCCTGTTAATTTTATATGAAAGAATCACCAACGACCTGAATTCTTTCATGGTTTGTTGTGGGCACGCTGACGACCGTTCAAGGCGGCCCATGGCCGTTATTATTTAAATAAAATTCGGACAGAAAGGCTTATCCAAGCCTTTCTGTCCGGTAAAAATAAAGCTTGCTTAGGAGTTATAATACCCCTTTTTCCTTCCAGAATTTTTCAGCACCTGGATGAAAGGGGGTGACGATACCGTCGGCGCCATGTTCAACAGCCATGCTTTTAAATGTGTTTTTCTGGGCCTTCATGTGGGCAAGTCCCTCATCGGAAAAAATCAGGGTCAGCATTTTGTAAACGGTTTCATCAGACACTTTGGCATTTGCCACCCAGAGGGTGGAATCCTGGAATGACGGCGTATCAAAATCTACGCCTTTATATGTGTTTGCAGGGATGGCAAGTTTTGCAAAATAGGGATATTTGTCATAAAAACCTGTTGCTTTTGCGTCTGCATCAAGATCAACCATGGCGATATCATTGGTCTGGGCCGCCATCATGACGGCTCCGGAGGGGAACGCAGTGAACAGCCAGAATGCGTCAAGCTGATTGTTGCCAAAGGCCTGGGCTGCATCATTGTATCCCATGGCGTTTCTTTCTATTTCCTCCCATACGCCCATGTGTTTAAAAAAGAGTTCGCAATTGGCAAAGGCACCAGAACCTGCATTGCCGACACCGACTTTTTTACCCACAAGGTCTTTGGTGCTTTTGATACCCGAATCTTTGTGTACAACAAGCTGTGCCGGTGCGCCGTAAAGCCATGCCACTGCCAGTACGTTTTCATATTTTCTGGTATCGTTTGACAGCATGCCATGGCGACCCTGGTAAACATGCCCGGAATAAACAACGCTCATCTGTTGTCTGCCGGTATTTGTTTTTCTTAAATTTTCAGTTGAGCCGCCGGAAGACTGGGCCTGAACTTTAAACTCTTTGACTGCTTTCATTGGTTTATAAACCTGGATACTGTTGGCCACGACTTGAAACGTTCCACCAGCAGGACCGCCGCCAAAGACAATTCGTTCCTTGGCAAAACCCGGCTGGCAAAAAACCATGGAAACGATCCCGATAAAACCAAGAATCAATAGATGTTTACCCTTCATAATGTTCTCCTATCTACCGTTAATAATTTAAAAAACAACAAATGAACCGAAATTCATAATATCAACCGATCTTAAAAAGATCAATGAGAGTTTATGTGAACGGACTGTGCCCATATTTCTCTGTGTGGGATGTTCCAGCATTTGGTATGCGCTACCTATTTGCCATGCAGATCCGGGCCGCCACATTGACCGCTTCAACACCGTCGGAAGAATATTCCGCGCCGATGGATTCGGCCCACTCCCGGGTCACCACGGCACCGCCCACCATGACTTTGCATTCAAGCCCGTTCTCCTTTGCCAGGTCAATGACCTCGGGCATACGCACCATGGTGGTGGTCATCAGGGCGGACAATCCGATAAGATCGGCCTTGTGGGTCGCTGCCGCCTCAATGATATCTTCGGCCGTGACATCCTTGCCCAGATCAATCACATCAAACCCGAAATTTCTGAGCATCAGCACCACGATGTTTTTTCCAATGTCGTGGATATCCCCCTGGACCGTGGCAAAGACCAGAGTGCCCTTTTTTTCATTGGCACCGGACGCATTGAGAGCAGGTTCAAGCACGGCAAAACCGTTTTGCATGGTCTCGGCACTGGCAATGAGTTGGGGAAGAAAATACTTTCTTTCATCATAGTATTCCCCCACGGTCATAATGGCCGGGATCATATTTTTTTCCAGCAGTTCGGACGGGGCGATCCCCTGCTCAAGGGCTTGATGACAAAGCCGTTCAATATCCTCCCTTCGGCCCTCAATCACCGCCGCCACAATCTGGTCTTCCACGGGCAGATCCGCTGTTTTTTTAGCGGATGTCGTTTTTTTCTTTTCCGCGTTTTTATCAGTGGCAAATCGCTGGATATATGACAAAGCATCCCGGTCCCGGCCGGTTAAAACATCCGAGGCCGCTTTGGTATCCATTAAAAGCTCATGGGAAGGGTTGGCAATGGCCCAGGAGAGTCCGGCACCGGCAGCCATGGCAAAAAAGGAGGCATTCACCCACCCGCGTTCGGGCAGACCAAAGGAGATATTTGACAACCCGAGGACCGTGCCAAACCCCTGTTCAGAAGCCCATTTGACGGTTGCAAGGGTCTCTTTGGCGGCCTGGGGATTACTGGATACGGTCATGACCAGCCCGTCCACAATCAGATCTTTGTTTTTGTACCCATAGACGGCGGCCCGTTCGGCAATTTCAGTGACCAGCTCTTTCCTTCGTTCTGCCTTGTCCGGCAACTCATTGTCGGCCAGGGGCAGCACAATGAGCATGGCCCCATACTTGGCGGCCACCGGCAGCAGATTTTCAAGCTTCTCTTTTTCGGCTGAAATTGAGTTAATCAACGCCCTGCCCGGGTAATAGCGTACGGCCGCTTCCACCACTTCCGGGTCCGAGGAGTCAATAACCAGGGGCAAACTGACCACCGGAACCACACTTGAAATGATATCTAAAAGGGTCTGTTTTTCATCAATCCCAGGCATACCCGCATTGATGTCCAGCAGGTCGGCCCCGGCGGCGGCCTGGTCCCGGGCCAATTTGCGCACATAGGCCATATTTCCGGCTTTTAGTTCCCCTTGCAGGATTTTTTTCCCGGTGGGATTGATGCGTTCACCGATAATGCGGATCGTGCTCTTTGAATTCGTAATCAGCGCCTGGGTAGCCGAGGAGAGCATGGCCGCTTCCACCGGCTTTCTTTCCAAAGGAGAGAGCCCTTCCATGCCCCGGGCAAGTTTGGCGATATGCTCGGGATTGGTACCGCAGCAGCCCCCCATGATATTGACCCCGGCTTCGGCAAAGGGCTGGGCAAAACGGCTGAACTCATCGGCAGCCATGGGAAATACGGTTTCGTTGTCTTTTATGACGGGCATCCCCGCATTGGGTTTAGCCATCACCGGAATCTGTACCATCTTTCGGATACGCCGGATAACGTTGAGCATCTCTGTGGGACCGGTGGAGCAGTTGACGCCCACCACATCTGCCCCTAAACTTTCAAGGGTGACGGCCATGGCCTCGGGCGTGGTGCCGTTTAAGCTGTGCCCGGTTTCATCAAAGGTCATGGAGACCATGGTAAACCCGCCGCAAAGCTCCTTGATCGCAAGCAAGGCAGCCCGACTCTCCTGGATATCAATCTGGGTCTCGATGACAAAAAGATCCACGCCACCGTCAATCAACCCCTTTACCTGGCGTTTAAATCCCTGGATGGCCTGTTCAAAATCAAGGTCGCCAAAGGGCATGATAAATTGGCCGCAGGGGCCGATATCCCCTACGATCAGCGGGCGGATGCCTTCCCGGGCCTCCAGCTCATCCGCCGTTTTAACCGCATTTTCTGCAATCTTGCAGTTGACCTGCTCTGTTTTATCGGCAGCACCGAACTCTTCAAGCTTCCAGGGGGTACCGCCAAAGGTGCAGGTGTAAAGCATATCTGAACCGGCCCGGGCATAGGCGCGGTATATGTCGGCCGACACCTCGGGGTTTTCCATGGACCAGAGTTCCGGGCTGACCCCCGGCGGCAGGCCGCGTTTTTGCATCTCGGTGCCGGTGGCACCGTCCAGGATAAGAATTCGTTTATTAATAATGTCCAGTATGCTTTTACCTTTTTCCTCCATGCTGCTTCTACTCCCCTGTCACTTTTGAAATACCGCAAAATGCGGTAACGCTTTTTTCCGGCATCAGGATACAGGTTTCCGTTATGGCCACCCCAAGCGTTTCCATTTTAAGAATGTGGTATACATCTGCCTGAAACCGGATATCAAAATCCCCGTAACCTGCAGAAAACCGCTTTAATTTTAGCACCTTCCGTTCTCTGACCAGCTCTTTGTTGAACAATGCCATCAGCCAGTCAAATCCTTCATCTACAATTTCAGATGCCGCAGCATCCACGATTACAGCCCCGGTCATTCTTTTGTCTTTCTGGAGCTGTTTAATCTTATCTGCAACATCTTGACCGCCGGTAATGCCCATAATGAGTAACTGGTCGGCCTTCCCCAAAAACCGGGTAAACCTGGCGCTTTCAAAGACCGTATCGGATTGCTTTAACGCAACGGTTTTGTTCCCGTGGTCAATCTGTATATCCCCGATACAGGCTGTAGCCTTGAGATGGATATGGTCTGCCGCATAGGTGATCCAAGTGTCCACCTCGGACATCATTCGCTGTGAAATCTCATTTTCACGACGCCGATAACCCAGCCGTTTAAGTATCTTATGCCGTGGCACTTTTAAGGGAATGTACGGAAAGGTTCTAAGCTTTTGCATCCGGGTAATATACCAGTTTTTTTTTTTTATGAAAGTGTTTTCACCTGGATAGACCGGACAATACGCATGAAAACCCAATGAAATTAATGATATTCCCGCATTCCTCCGACCCTTGACCTCAAACGCATTGACACTTAAAAACAACACCCCGTTACCAGACAAAACAGATAAAAACACTTTTTCATATCAATTCTCCCAATGGTGGCATAAATTAACGCCCTTTGGGCGGCCTGTTAGCTGACAGCTATTAAGAAATGCCCTGTACCCGCAGGTTTTCTTTGTTGCACCATTTTTGCTTTGCATGGTAAATACCACAGAAAAAGCGGTTAACTATTTAAAACAGAACGAAATTTTTAAGACCCCATGCCCAACCTACTTGAAACCCAACTCTCCCTGTTTGCCGACAGCAGTGGAACGGCACCACCGGAACCCGCCCCCCGGGAAGTGTCCGGCGTTGACACCGATGTCACCCGGGTGGTGCGGTCAAGCCTTGTTATGCGGCCGGTTTACGAGCTGTCTGCCCGGCGTCTCCCAGGCCAAGATGAAGCCCCCCACCCGGCATGGGACCATCTGGATGTGATATGGCTGGCCTTTGCCGCCCTGGATGTTATTTCCGAACTCACTGAATTTGCCCCGGGGGTGACCCGCAAAAAAGTTATTTCCCGGCTCCTTGTTTTAGCGCGCAACCAAGCCCGGTCCATGGCTATGGAAATTGAACAAGGTGCCCTGGAAGAGGTGCTGCATAAAATATTTGATCATCTGGTCAATCGGGATAACCGATACCGGCCCTTTGAATATACCTATTTTGATGCCTCGGCCCGGCAGATGGTTACAAAAAAGTTCTGGTTGATCAAAACCGTTTATACCGACACGGAAAAGGCTGCCCAGTTCCACCTCACCGACGAGGGCTACACCGCCTATTTTGGTTTATACGAAACAGGGGCTTTAGATGCCGCGGCCATTGGTAATTTAAGAATCCAGTTGCTCATTGACCGGGGAAAGGTGGATGATGCCATTGGGGTGGCCCTTCAAAACCGCAAACAGCTCTTGCGAAAATCCCAGGAAATCCAGGCCATGGGCCGCACCATCCGGCGCAGCATCAACCGGGTGGATGTCAATGAAATCAATGCCATGGCCGACGAGGGGGCACAACAGACCCAGCAGATCCAAAAAGAAAGTGCCCGGCTGAACCACCTGGTGCGCAAAAAACTGACCTCCCCGGACACCGAGCCCGATCTTGGGCGCAAACTAAGCCTTTTAGGAGAGGCCCTGGAAAAACTGAACACAAGGCTTCTGACACTTTCCGGACAGTTACAGGAGTTGCCGGAAATATTTGACCGCCACAGCCATAAACTGTTCCGCAGACCCGCTTTAGGCATATTACCCGCCTGCGAACAGGTGTTAAATGATATTGCAAGCCTTGGCACACCCGACGGTGAGCATATCGGCATGGAGTTCATGGCCCGGTTTGATCCGGCGGTGTGCCGGCCCCTGTTTGATCCGGCATCCCTGATGTCGGCCTGCGACAGGGCGCTGGAGCGCCGAAACCAGGCCGAAGAACAGGCTTGCGGCATCCAGGAAATAGATGCCCAACCCATGGCGCAATTTGAATCCCGACTGGCCCCGGAACTCATGGACCAGGCCTTTAAACTGCTCTCCGGCTTTGTCCGGGAGCACGGGGAAGTTGCGCTAAGCGCGCTTTTGGACGCCGCCTGCCATGAACAATACCCCCCTTTGATGCCCGTGGCTTTGGCCATGGCCGTATTTCACTGCCTGGTGGATCCCTTTTACGCCGATAAATACCAGGTCACGGCAACCCCCCAGCGCCCGGAACTCATTTTCAGCCGCGCCTTGCCGTGCCGACGCAATTACCGTGGCCATGAACTGATACTAAAACCTGCGCCCCCCAAGCCCCATTCCATTTACGAAAAAGGATAACCCATGGACCTTGACACCCTTTACCAGGTCAACCGCCTTGTATACCTAAGCCTGGCCCACAGCCACGGCCGAAAATCCCTGGTCATCCGCCACCAGCAGGAATTGGGCAACCTGATCCAAAGATACCAGGCTGATACCGGGTTCCAGCAGGCCGTGGCCCAGGCTCTCAAAGCCATGGATCTTGCCGTTCTTGCCCTGGAAGACGATGGATTCCGCCTCTCATCCCTGGGGGCTGAAAGCCTTTTTTCCATGACCGTCACCGACTACGGCAAGCTTTTGGGCCGGGGGGATTTCAGGGCAGCGGATATCCTTTGCGTCCATGCCGCCGTGGCCACGACCTTCTTTCCCCAGGAGCAGGACCTTGAGCTTCCCGTGGAGGATTTGGGTACCGTCACCCTGGAAGATATTTTTGAAATCCTGCGCCGCTTTGCCAAACTATGCCCGGAACCGGACAAGGACAACAGATCAGAATCCGATGGCAACAAAGCCCCCTGTAACGACACGGATGCAGACCGCCTTCACCCCCAGATCATCACCCTGGCCCAACGCATCCGGGAGATGCCCGAAGACAACCCTGATATCCGACAGACCGGGGGAGCGGCCGGCAATTCCTGGCGGGAACTCATTGAACAGGTAATGCGGCACATGAGAGAAACCCGGTATATCCTATCCTTTGAAGAGCATGACGGGGTCGTGGAGTACCGCCCCACACCGGCATATCAGGCTGCTGTGCGCGAAGGCATGCTATACACGTTCCAAGCCTTCAGGGACATTGTAAGCCGGGACAAAAAAGAGGATGACACACAGGGGGATGACCATGTTTAGAATCACCCGGATATTTGCCGGAGAAATTTGTGCCGGGGAAAATATTCTCCAGCAGGGCAATTTTCCCATTGCAGACCACGACAGCGCCTCATTTGATCCGGATGTCTCGTCGGACCACGGAGTCATCTTTGCGGTGAACGGCACCTGCAAAACCACCTTGATCTCCTTTTTACTCAACACCTTTTGCCCGGACCAGAAACGATTTGTCCAGCACCTGCAATCCGGTGGGGACAAGACCCTTTCCCAGTATCTGGTGCCGGGACGGCCCGCAGTGATCCTCATTGAGATGGCTGTGCCCAAAGAAGAGAACCTCTTTGACGAGAGCCCAGAAGAACGCCTGGTCATCGGCCAGGTACTTTACAGTTACAAAGAAGCCTCAAAACCCCTGGTGCGATACTATTTCCAGGCCCAGGCACCGGATTTTTTCCACCGTATGCAACAAAGCTGGCCCCAGCTTTTGGAATGCCCCAAGCCGTTGACCGCCGTCCGGGAATTTTTAAACGATCAAAACAACCAGGTGGTAATCACCGATGTTCAGAAAGAGTGGGGGGAGCGCCTGGAAAAGATCGGTCTGGACCCGTGGCTGGTGGACCGGCAGATCGATTTTGCCCGGAGCGAAGGGGGAATCAAGGATGCCTTCCGGTTCCGGTCTGAGGCTGACTTTCTCTCTTTTTTCCTGGGATGTGTCACGGACATGGATTTTGCAAACCAGCTTCGTGCGGCCACGTTGACGAACATGGAGAAGATGAGAGCCATGCCCTGGAAAAAAAAGCGGCTGGCTGCCGTGTTATCCCTGAAAGCCCGGCTGGAGGATTTTCAGCCCATTGCCGCCGAGTACCTTGGGGCCAAAGAGAAACAAAAACGCTGCGACCGGGAACTTGAACAGGCCGCCTTCCTGGTCTCCCGGGCGCTGCCAAAGGCTGGAGCACAGCAGCAGCAGGCCCACAAGAGGCTGACACAGGCCCAGGAAGATGAAAACAAGACAAAAAACGATCTGGACGTAACCCGGGCGGATCTGGCGATGACCCGGGTCTTTGCCCTGGATCTGACCCAAAAAGAACGATTGGCGCATGCTGCCGACCTGGGCCGAGCCATCAAGGCCGGGGAAACCCTGGGCCATGCCCTGGATGCTGCAGATATCCTGGCCCGGATCAAGGTGACGTCCGGCCGGCTTAAAGATAAAAAAGAGGCACTGGCCGTTTCGGGCTCAGCGTTAACGCCCCTTCGTGAAAAAGCAGACCGGCATGCCCGAACCTTTCATGCCTGCATCGCACAACTCAGACAACAAACCCAAGGGCAAATTGAAGAGACAAAGGCTGAAGCGACTACGGCAAAGAAAGAACAAGATGCCTGCCGACTGAAGCTGACGCGCACCCGGAAAAAACAATCGAAGCTGAACGATGACACCACCCGACTGCAAACCCGACTGGAAATGGCCCAGAAATCCGGAAATGCCATTGATCCCCATTTTCTTGACGCCCCCGGGGATTATCGAGACCGTCTTGAACAGGACCTGAATCGGACCCAAAACGATCATTCCAAGACCCGGGAAAAACGCAATGTGCTCAATGAAACCCTTTCCCGGGAAAACCAGATCCGGGAAGCACGTTCCATTCAAAAAGTAAGCGATCAAAGCGCCATTGACACTGCCCTGACGCGCCAAACCCAAGAGCAGACATGGCGGCAATCCCTTATTTCAGATCCCCACATCCGGACCGCCGTCGGTGCCGACAGTTTTGATCCCACCAATGCCGCCCATGTATCAACCTTGTCCGATGCCGTTTCCCGCAAAACGTTAGAGATTGGGCGCATGGAACAGGAGGCACGCACCCTGGTCAACGAACTTAAGCGCTTAGATGAGGTACGTACCCTGGCTGTGGATGACGATACCCGCCGCCTGATCCGGCACTACCGGGATATCGGTATTAGCCCCACCCAAATCCGGGCCTTTCCCGAATACCTGGCCTCCCTGGAGATGGGGGATCAGGCCACAGCCCGGTTCATCCACCGGGATCCGGCCCGGTTCACCGGGATCATGGCGGCAAGTTCCCAGGTGATGGACAAAATCCTGGCACTGGAACCGCCTGCCTGGCTGCGGCGGCCGGTGGTGATCTCCCTGCCGGTCACCGACATCACCACCATTGATGAGATTGCCCATAGGCGTATTCTTCCTAAAGATTCGTCCATCTACACCCTTTCAGGTACCCGGAATCTGCAACAGGAACTCTTGACCCAAAAACAGAGAAAAGAGACCCGGATTCAAGATCTTTTGCTTACGTGCAATGCCATGGAAAAATCCCTAAACGAATTAAAGGCTTTCAGGGAAGCATTTCCCGATCCTGGTGCAGTTAAGCGGCTATCCCTGGACCTGGATCTGGCAAAAAAGGCCCATGAAAAAACCTGCCGGGAGATATCCGCTGCCCAGGACCGAATAACGGATATCCAGGCCAGAATAACCCGGTGCGACGAACGAATCGCCGAGCAGACCTCGGACCAGGCCCGGTTTGAGATGGCGTTTAAATATACCCGGCAATGGCTGACCCAGTATGGAGAATGGAAATCCTGGCAGCAACAGGCCGCAGAAAACAGACAGGCCTTAAACAAACTTGACGTTGGGATCAAGGCTCTTGAATCCCAGAGCCTGGCCCTGACCCAGACAGCCATGGACGCTGCCAACAAAATTCCTGCACTGGAAAAAGACCGGGACCGTCTGGATGAACTGGCCCGGGAGGTCCCCCTTCCCCTGGACCCAGATGAAAAAAATGATGAAAAAACTCCGGACACGGACCGCCATACCCAAAATATGGCACCCCAGGATATCAAGTCACTCTATTTCCAGGCCCAGGCCAATCTTCAGCAACGAAGCACTGAGCTTGGGGTGGCAGCCCTTGAACGGGAGGTGCAGGACCTTGGCCGGGACCTGGCAGACCTACAGGGACGATTGACTCGACTTGAGTCCACCCGGCCCTACGATCCCGACCTGGCCCAAAAGTGGGCCGCCAAAGAGTCCATGGAACGTCAGGAGAAACGCGATGCCATGGCCGATCAAAAGCAGAAGGATACCAGGGAACAATCGCGTGCCGAAACCCATGCTGAAATGTTGGAAAAAGAAACCCGGGAGGTGCGCGAAGCGCTGGCGTTGCTTGAAAAGAAGCAAATTTTACCCAGACTAACCCCAGGTAAACTTCAAGGGTTTTCTTTGGAAGATCTGGAAAACACCCTGATCCCGGACCTGGAAACCGCAAAGCAGGACCTGGAAAATCGCCAGGAAACCCAGGCCCAACAAATCAGCCGGGCCCGGGAGGATCTGGAATCGGTCAATGCCTGGTTCAATACCCTGAACACCCTTGCCGCCCGGGCCGGAGATCCCCCGGAGACCAAACCTGTGGACCTTGCCCCGGACTGGCCCGATCTTCTGCATCCCCAGAACCGGCGGGCCCACTGCATGGAGATGGAAAACAGAGTCAAACAGCTTCAAAACGAAAAAAAAGAACAAGCCCAAAAGGCCCAAGGCCTGGAAAGGAAGCGGGATGCAAAATACAGGGCACTTGACACCCATATCCGAGATTCCGACGTTGAGGGAATTATTCCCGCCCTGGCAACCGCCCTTAAAGAACACGATGCCGACAGTATGGCATTATCCTGCAGCGATCTGATCAACAACTGCACCGGCACTGCCGCCAACCTGGAGGGGGATCTGTCCCGGTCAAAAACCTTGATGGACACCCATGTCAGCCACCTATTGGAACATGCCAAGGACTGCCACCAAAAACTGACCGCCGCCACCCAGGTTTCCATCCCGGAACAGGTGTTTACCTACGGCGGCAAACCCATTTTAAGAGTTGCGACAAAGCTTAATTTCAGCCGGTTTGACCGGGCTTATAAAGAGAGTCTGGAAAACTGGATGGAAGAGTGCATTCAAAAAGGGCTGTGTCCCCAAGTGAACCCGGCCCAGGGTAACTGCCTGGGCGCGGATCTGCTCTACCGGCTTTTGGCAGTGGAGGCTAAAAAAAGTTTTAACGTCCGGCTGCTAAAATGCGATGATACCGCCAGAAATTATGAACCCGTGGGCAAGGATCTCGGGTCCGGGGGCGAGGCCCTGACCACGGCAGTACTGCTGTATGCCCTTCTGGTATACATGAGAAGTCGGCGCTTTAAAAGCGGGGCCAGGCCCATGCCGGGATTCCTGATCCTGGACAACCCCTTGGGGGTGTGCAACCGACCCGACTTTCTGGATGCCCAGCTTAAGGTGGCAAAGGCTTTAGGGGTCCAGTGCATCTATCTGACCGGCATCAACGACACAGGTTCCATTGAGTTGTTTGCCCACAGGATTGTCATTCAAAAGGCAGGCTCCCGGCTTTTCATTGACGGACGCCCCTTTGAAAAACTTGAAACCGTCCAGATCCATGTGGAGGGGTGATTAAAAAAAACGTGTATCCAATACCCCATTTTCAAAGTCGGGGTTTGACGTTGACGCACGGGAATTACTTAACTACTATGGTTTTATGAAAATAACTCCAAAGGAGAAAGAGACTGCATGTCGATATTTCTTGTACAGCATGGGCTAAGCCTGCCAAAAACCCAAGATCCTGAAAAAGGATTATCTGACAAGGGCCGTGAGGAGACCTTAAAAATAGCCGAAGTGGCAGCCGGTTACGGCGTTAAAATCTCCCAAATTTTTCATTCCGGAAAGAAACGCGCAGAACAGACCGCACTGATCATGGCTGAAACCCTTTGCCCGGGTCTCGGCCTTGGGCAGATGGCGGATATATCGCCCATGGATGATGTGACGGGGCTCGGCAACCGGCTTGACCCCAATTCAAATCATATGGTGGTGGGCCATCTTCCCTATATGGAAAAACTGGTCTCTTACCTGACCACAGGCCGGGAGGAACCCAAAGTGCTGAAATTTCAAAATTCAGGGATTGTCTGTCTTGATCAGGATGAATCTGGCTGGTTTATCCGTTGGACTCTGAATCCCAACATTTCATAACAGCTTATCCGGTGATCATGTCTGCACTCCCCGTGAAAGCACGACCTTCCATCTGCTCTTTAGAGGAAAATTTATGACAAAAGAAATTTTTGATATCGTTGATGAAGATGATCAGGTTATCGGCCAGGCAGCTCGTGACCAAGTCCATGGCAATCCAAATTTAATTCACAGGGTGGTTCATATTCTGGTTTTTAACAGCCAAAATGAATTGTATCTGCAAAAAAGAGATATTAATAAGGATGTCCAGCCGGGGAAATGGGACACCTCGGTGGGCGGTCATGTGGACAAAGGAGAATCTTACCGGGAGGCGGCTGTCCGGGAAATGGAAGAGGAGCTTGGCATCAAAGGTGCCGACCTGAAATACCTGTATAAATACCGGTTACGCAATGACTATGAATCGGAATATATATCCAGTTACCATTGTCTGTGGGACGGGCCCATTAAAACAAATGTCGATGAGATTGAAGAGGGGCGGTTCTGGCAGCTTGATGAAATTGCTGAAAAAACGGATTCCGGCATTTTTACGCCGAATTTTCTGGATGAAATCGGGCGGTATCAGAAATTTTAATGGTATTTTCTGGTGATGATACAAGTTTTGCAGAGGTAATGACGGCCCTGGAAAGTGTCTTTGCCGGGGCGATCCGCCGAAAAATTTCCATGAAGGAAATTACGTCGGTCATTCCGGGCACCATGGATATCTCCAAAGAAGAACAGTTGCTCAGCGCCCTGGAAGAACTTGACGCCAAAGGACAGCTCCGGTTGCCGTCCAGAAAAGGTCGGGGCTGGCAGAAATTCGGGATTCTGCCCCTGTATGTCACCCTGATCCGGGCCAATGAAGATCGCGCTTCGCGTACGCGAAAAAGAACCCTTGCCCGTATCAGGGAACAAAGTCCCTGGGAGCCCACCCGAATGGCGGCATTTGCCCATACCCTGACCACGGAAAAACAGTTGACCCTGGCCCGGGCCGTAAACCGCTATCTTTTAAATCGCAAAAAAAATCCACCCCTTCTGCCCCACCGGGAAAGGGCATTGCAGATCTTTGGCAATGAAAAAA
>Ga0193963_1000519_pt1 | contig 19959 bp, 22 predicted proteins | sample FB_6_MG_FD_140359 | JGI IMG/M metagenome (GOLD analysis project Ga0193963, IMG submission 140359) | Microbial mat bacterial communities from the Broadkill River, Lewes, Delaware, United States - FB_6_MG | ecosystem: Environmental > Aquatic > Freshwater > River > Microbial mats | place: USA...
AGAATATATATCTATAATACTCTCAAAATAAGTTAAAAAGCCCTAATGATAAATAATATCATAAATCCGAATCTTTCTCATCTAAAAAAGCAACAACTCATAAAAACATAAAAATAACTACATATATGTATCTTTTTATTTCAGAGTTCATTACTGTTTTTGATTTTGTATATTTTCTTTTTGGAGGCACTATTCCCTTTATTAACATTAAATTACTACTATTAATATAATGTAATTTTTAAAATAATCAAGAAAATAAAAAGAGATATTTTTTAAAATATCTCTTTTATTATTTCAAATGTAAAATTATCATAATCTAATCAAATAATTAATTTTCTGCAATACTATAATTATTTGAATATATAGTATTCTATGCTGCAAGTAATTCATCTTCCCACATTGATTCTCAATATGATAATACTTCATTCATACTTAATATAGGTTTAAAATCTTCTCTAATTTTCTTTTCTTTATCTTTATTTCATCAGTTCAGCATATCATTTATAGCTACTTCTAGGCCAAAGTGTGATTCATTTGTAATAGGTTCAAGACTTTTTATTGTACTTGCTACTATTTCATTTTTTTCTACTAATCTATCATTATTTTGGAGTATACTTAATGTTTTATTTTTAAAAGCATCTACATTTGATCCGACAATTGTTTGTCTTTCACTTTGTTGTTCAAAATTATTTCATTGTGTTTCAGTACTCATAATTATATAGTTATATATTAATTTGTTTTTGTTTTTTTTGATTTTAATTTAATTACCCTAATATTGACATTAATTCATGTTCAAAATTATCTACCATTTCACTTGTAATTTGTGATTCATTTAATTCATCAACGTGTATGTTATTTATTTTATATTCAGGATTTTTCATAGTTTTTATTTTATTATTTTAAAGTTAAATATTTATTTGAATTATTTTCTAAGACAAGAGAGAGTATATATGCTCATTCTCATCTTGTTATATTATTATCAGTTTGAAAATATGATTCTCAAAATTGATCTTTCCATGTTGTATTTTCATCAAATATTGAATTTGCTATTTTATTTTGTGATTCATCTAAATCTTTATATGTTCTATTTACTTGGATATTACTATCATCTATTATTAAATACTTGTATGATAGAGCCAGGAATTGTCATCTAGTAATAGTTTTATATTTTGATGCACTTTTTTGTTTTTTATCTATTTGTTTTAAGTTGTTAGCAACTTTATTTCTAGTAGATTGATCTAAAACTTCATCATTATACTTTTCTAGTGTATTCTCAATCCATGTATAAGCGTCCGCTTCTTTTAATTCTCTATCTTCTAAGAAATATCATTTATTTATTCAAGAAACAACTCATTGTTCTAGCATTTCTAATACTTCATTCTTATATTCATAGTTTGAAGCTAATCACTTAGGATTATTTACTTTCATTTTATTATAAGCTAATTTCTCATTGTTGTAGTTATTAACTATTTCGAATTTAGCATTTTTATTTAAAGCTTTATAATCGTATATTAATAATCATCAAACAGTATCTGAATAATCAAAACTTATAGATTCTTTATAATCATCATCATTACATTTTGATTTATATATTTTCTTAACATCACTTATCTTTCATGATTTTATACATACTTCATTTCATTCAGAAGCTTTTAATTTATATGTAGAACCAAATTCTAAATTTATTAAATTTTTATTATTTGAATCTTTGAAGACGGCTATTGCAGTACCTCTATCTCATAATACAACTGAACTTGGTGAATATATTTTTGCATCTTCTGGATAAATAGTTTTGTTTCAGTTAAATACTTTTATATCAAATGTTTTAACTGTGGCATTACCTATTTTTACGTATAACTTTGTATTACCTTCAGATAATCATGTTACTTTAATATCTCTTTTTCAATCTGTAAAATAATATAGTTTTTGTGGAAATACATTAACTTTTTCAGTGTTTACTATGAAAGTCATTCATCAAGGCATATTACCTTTAAATGCTTTCCCTTTTTTATTTGTTACTTTTAATTTTAATATCTCAGTTTTATTTACAGCTACATTTGATCATGCTTTTGTAAAATCTAAATCAATATTATAATCTTTTATAAACTCTTTTACTTCTCTTGCTTCTATCTCTTCTCTTGTAAGTAAAGATTTTTTACTAATTTTTTGAGTTTTTATTTTACTTTCAGTAATATATACTTTTGTTTCAGTTCCTCATTTTGCTAAGTAAGATTCATAATCTTTTTTAGTTTGAGTTCTAGTTTTAGGTCCAAACCAACCAGCTCAATTAGAATTTCTTGTTTCAATTACTCATGTTTCTACTTGATAATCAATTACTGATTCAAGTACATCATTGTAATCTCAATTTATAGCACCTTTATAGTATCCTAGAGCAGCATATATTTGTTGTACTTCTCTAACATCACCTTTTGAATATCAAACATACACTGTTTTTTCAAAAATTGATAAATCTTTATTTGTGTATGTGTTTTTTGAACTAGAATTATTACTTTTTGATGTTGAACTTGATACTGAGTCCATTATCGCTCATGAAGTTTCAAGAAATAATAATGGGTCTACAGTTATTCTTTCTAATTCATCAAAACATTTTCATTCTTCAGTTATTTGGTAATAACTATAAGGACAAGAATTGTAGCTATAGTAAGCAGGCGTACTAGTAGTATCGATATCAATTTGAAAATGCAAGTGATTACCTGTAGAATTTCATGTTGATCAAACTTCTCATACTTTTTTACCAGCATTAACTTTATCTCATTTTTTTACTGATATTTTCGACATATGTGAATAGTTCGAGATTACAGTTTTTCAATTAATTTTATGTTCAATTGATACTGAATTTCAAAGCATTCATAAGTCTTTTGCTATTATTACAGTTCATTGAGCCATTGAATATATAGGAGTTCATTTAGATGTAGCAATATCTACTCACATATGACCTCAGTTTCAAACATCCCAACCGTACTTATAACTTGATCCCCAAAGTACAGTATATAATCTTGTATAATCATTATATCACCCATCTTTAGTAGCATATTTTTTATAGTCTTTTGTTTTTAAGACTGGAAGATTTTGTTTACAATTTGATTTTAAATCATCAAATTCAGTAAATCTACAATCTAATTTCGATATTTCTTTTAATGGATATACTACTTTTGAACTTGATCATGCTAATGCAGGTACAGGATTAAGTGTAGTTATCGTAAAGATTCATAATGAAATTAGACTTAGAAATCTTTTAAATTCTTTTGTTGTTTTCATAATAACTTTATTTTTGAAATAATTTAATTTTAAAATTCACCTTTTTATATATAATTAATTAAATATTTATTTTGCAGATAATATTAATTGTTATATATGGAAGTATTGACTTTTAAATATTTGTATACTTAAATTACTTTCATACATAAATTATGACATAACTCTTATATCTTGTCAAATAACTGAAATGTTTTTTAATATATTTTTTATATATTAAAAAACTCTTCCCTATTTGTAGAGAAAAGTAACTATTTTATAATATATTTGATTTAATACTTTTTTATTGTTTAATTAATAATCTATATAAGATATATGACTATATTTGAGCTAAATATACTTTGAATAACTATTGCACCTAGTTACTATTGATTAATGTATGCTTTATGATTTATATTCTGATATTTAATAATTCTTAATAGATGATTAATATCTAAAGATAGACTAGATGACTTGTTTATGTTTATATTTGTAGGTGTTGTTTTATGATGAAGACTTTGATATGTTTTCTTTTATAATCCACTTCTATATATTAATGACTCATTATCTATATTTAAAGTTTGGGAATGATGAATGAGTTTTCATTGAGGAGTGATTGGAGTAATTATTGCTATGATTCTATTTTCAAGAAGATTTAAAGAAGATTTTTTAAAAGTTGCCGATCAGGTTACATTAGTATTGCCTATTGGTTTATGATTATGAAGAATTTGAAATTACTTAAACAATGAATTGTTATGATATCAGTGATATAATTGATTTATGCATGTTAATTTGAATTGATTAACGTATTTCCCTTCTACATTAGTTGAGGCATTATTAGAATGACTAGTCCTTTTTGTCATATTAAATTCAATTTATTACTATAATAAAAAATCAGAAAAGAAAAATATAGTATCCAAATGACAGATAGCAGCCTTATTTTTAACTTTATATTGAATTTTTAGATTAATTGTCGAGATATTTTTTAGACAACCAGATGCACATATATGATATATACTTTGATTTTTTACCATGTGAGAATTATTAAGTATACCTATGGTAATAATGTGATTAATTTTATTTTTTAGATTTAAAAAATAATGAGAAATATACCAATATCATTTATATTAATTGGAATATCTTTGTTTTTTACAATAGCTAAATACATATATCCTGAAATTTGAATATTCTGATTAAATCATTTTTATTTATGAGAGTGAAATTATTTAGTTTATTTTATTCAGTTATTCCTTTCAAACTTTATTCATTGAGATATAATGCATTTCTGAATGAACGCATTATTTTTATATTTATTTTGATATCCTTTAGAATTATTAATATGAAAAAATAAATATATACTATTTTTTATGTTTATAGTCTTCTTTAACGGTATACTATTAACCGTGTTTACATCTTATTGAAGTAATATAATTGGTATTAGTTGATTCTGTATGGCTATTATTTCCTATTATGTAATGGAATTAAAATCAAGGAATAACCCAGAGTATAAATGATGAATTACTGCATTAGTTTTAAATATATGAATATGATTTATGCCTTGAATAAGTCTTTTATGACATTTGTTTGGAGTAATTGGAGGTGTTATATACTATTATATAAATAAAGATTTTTATAAAGAAAAATATGTTTGAGAATCAAGTTAATAAAAAAACAGGTAACTATTTAGTTACCTGTTTTTAATAATTCTTTTTCTAATTCAAATTGAAAATCTGATTCCTCAGTTCCGATTAATTTTCAAGATTTCATTTTTTTATCTATATCTATCAGTCTAATATATAACTTTGATAAGTTAGAGTAATTTATTTTATATCTTTTATTTATTAAAAATCATCTATTTCATAAATTTAGAATATTAGTTATCTCAGATTGATTTAATCACTCCTTTTTTAGTTTGAATATATATATGTTTGTTCTAATATTTGCGATTAAGTTATTATAAAATCAATATATATTAGTTTGATTTAGTATTATATTTATTTTTTTTATCGCAAGATTAGTTTCTAGATTTAGTATGTTATCAATTATTTCAAAAATACTTTCTTCGAGTTCTGGTATTATATTATCAGTAATAACTTTTTCATTGATATTTTCATAAGTTATTAATAACTTGTTTATTTCAGATTCAATTTTACTTATATTGTTTGATTTATAGGATATGATCTTCCTTATTGCATTATCATCAATATTTTTCCCATATTTATTTTTTAATATAGAAAATGTCTCATTCTCATTTTCTATATTAAATTCTTTCACATCAAATTTTTCTTTTAAAAATTTATAAAACTTTTGTCTTTTGTCAGGGTTACTATAAGAAACTAATATTATGTTCTCCGGTGGAATATTTTCTAAATTATTAGTTAGAAAATCAATATATTGTTCTTTTAGGTCTTTATCAATATCTAAAACAATCAATTTTTTTTCAGCTAAAAAGCTCTGAGCTAGTAAGTTTTCAGCTAAGTAGTTTACATCATTTTCATTAATATCTTTAATATGTATCATATTAAAATCTCAATATTTTGATATAAATTGATGTTTCCACTTATTAACTGCTTCGTTTATAAGAAAATTAGAATTTCATGTAAATAGGTATTTCATTATGATTTTATTATTTCTTTAAGTTTCTTTGATTTAGATTTATTTATTATATCTATTACATTTAATATAGATTCTAATGATTTTTTTAAGTTTACTAAATCTCTAGGACTAGTTCTATTTAATGCTATCCTATTTAAAATACCATTAATGTTTGATATACTTGATAGTTCTTCCCTTACATTATCAAGTAATAATTTATCTTTCATAAATTCGTTAATAAATAATTGTCTTTGCTTTATTTCACTTGAATGATTAAGTGGTTTTAGTATTGATTCGTAAAGTAAAGATGATCACATTGAAGTCTTAGTTTTATTAAGAACTCAAAATAAAGTTCATTGTTTTGAAGATTTTGTAGCAAAATTGTAAACTAAATCTAAGTTTTTAATAGTAGCTTCATCTAAATTAAGATTTCATGATATATTTAATAATGAAATATTTTTTATAAAGTTAAAGCTGGATTTCTGATTTGATTCTAGGTACTCTAATAATAAGCTTGATGCGTATTGTGCTTGTTTGTATTCTTCAATTCAGAATCAACTTAAATTAGTAGTTCAAAAGTGAGTTATTAATTTAGAATAAGGTTTTTCTTTTGGTTCATAGAAGTAGATATTTAATGCGTATTTTTTTTCAAGAACTTCTTTTATTTCTATATTTGAGAATAATTTTTTATCTATAACTACTTCTTTTGGAGAAATTTTATATAACTCTTCCTTAAGTAAATTAAAGCTATTAAATTCGCATGTTTGCCATTTGTTTTCACTTAAATCTAGAATACTTAATCAAAATAGTTCATTATTTGAAGTGATTGAAATAATGTTTGAGTTTTCTGTTTCATAACTTTCTCATTCTAATCATATTGTCGAAGGTGTAACTACTCTTACAACTTCCCTGTTAACTATTCATTTTAAATTTGGATCAGACACTTGCTCTGCAATAGCAACCTTATATCATGCTTCTATAAGCATTGGTAGGTATTTTTCTTTGGCGTGATAAGGTATTCATGCAAGAGGAGTAGGATTTGTGGCATTTTTATTTCTAGTTGTAACTGCTATTCATAAAACTTTATTTGCAATTAATGCATCTTCATCAAACATTTCATAAAAATCTCACATTCTAAAGAACAAAATAGCATCACTATTTTGTTCTTTTAATTCATAAAATTGAACCATTGCAGGAGTAAGATTTTTTTCTTCCATCTATTTTTAATTAAAACATAAGTTTATTTCTCTCTCTTCTTGAAAAATTATTAAATTCTTTAGTATGTCTTGATATTCATAATAATATTGCTAATCACATCATCAATGATAACAATGAAGATCATCAGTAGCTTACAAAAGGCATAGTAATTCCAGTAAGTGGAACTATATTTAAATTAACTCATATATTAATAAATGCTTGTATCAATATCCGTGAAGATATTCATATAGCAGTTAATTTTGCAAATTTATCTTTAACTCTATTTGCTATATATAGTCACCTATATCAGATATACATATATAATAATAGTATCGTTCATCAACCTAAGAATCAAAGTTCTTCTATTATAACTGAAAAAATAAAATCTCATTGAACTTCAGGTAGATATCAAAATTTTTGAATTGATCATCAGAACCCTTTTCAACTAAATCATCCACTACCAATAGCAATTAATGCTTGCTCTGTTTGATAATTAATTGTTTTATTTTTAATTGCCTCTTTGTTATCATCTAGAAAATTATCTATTCTATCTGATATATATGAAAATTTATTTTTAGTTTCTTTTATTGTTTCAGGACTAGTCTTATCGTAAGTTCAAAAGGAATATACTGAGAATATTAAAACAAATCATAATGCTACCATTGATAACAAATGCTTAATATTCATTCATGCATAAAAATACATTATTACAGATACAGGGACAATAACCATTATTGTTCAAAAGTCTGGTTGAAGTCATATTAGTAAAATCAATCATCAAAGTATTCACAAGAACGGTAAAAAACCTTTTTTAAAATTTTTAAGTAATCAACTATATTTTTTAAAAAATGCTGCTAAGAATATTATAAGTGATAATTTTAGGAATTCAGTTGGTTGTATAGTAAATGGAACTCAGGGTATATTTATCCATCATCTTGCTCATTTAAAACTCATTCATATTATTAATACCATTAATAATAATCATACACTGAATCAAAAAAAGTATTTAGAATATTTTTCAAAGAAACTATAATTTATTTTAGCCATAAATCATAGCATAATCAAACTTATAATTATATGTGATATATTTCTTAGAACATAAAAATAATTATATGCTTGATCAATTAATCATGCATTAGCTTGTATAGTAGTAACTCTAAATGATGAATAGACAGATACAGATGATATCATTATCATTCAAAATATGATTAGAGCTAATACACTAAAAAATAATTTATAATCTATATTTTTTTTCATTAAAATTTAGTTATTTCTAGATAATATTGTGCTATATTTGGATCTATAGATATAACGACTCATTTTATAATTATTAATATAAAAAGAATTATTATTGGAGTAAAATCTATAGGTCAGAAAGTAGTTGGTAATACTCACTTGATTTTTTTATATGTTGGATCAATTATATCTGCTATAAATTTTGGCCTTATATTTAGTCAAAACACAGATAACCATGATAAAATAATATCAAAGATTACTATGTATTTAATAATATCAGTTAATAGTAGTATTGCTACGAGTATCGTATTCATTTTAATTATTTATTAATTTTAAATAAGCATTTTCTGCAGCTTTTTCTTGTGCTTTTTTCTTGCTAGTTCAATTTCATGTTCATTTAATTTCTCAATTAAAGTAGATTCAAACTTCAAAGATTTTATCATGATCTAATCATTCTTCAGATATTACTTCATATGTAGGAGTTATATCAAAATGTGCTTGAGAATATTCTTGAATTGTAGTTTTAAAATCTTTAGTTAAATTGAATTTAACTATTTTTTCAACAGTTGGGTATATGTATTTATTGATAAAGTTTGTAGCGGCATCTAATCATAAGTCTATGTAAATAGCTCAAATAACTGATTCTACAACATTTGCTAATAAATAATCATTTTCTCTTCATCAGCTTTTTTCTTCTCATTTTCACAATAATAAATACTCAGAGAAGTTTAATTCTCTTGCTATTTTTGCTAGATTACTTCATCTAACTATAGCACTTCTTATATCTGTTAATTCTCATTCAGTTTTTTTTGGATATTCTTTGAATAAGTTATTTGTTGTTACTAATTCTAAAACAGCATCTCATAAGAATTCTAATCTTTCATTGTGTTGAGGTGCGTATTCAGGTCTTTCGTTAACAATTGATCTATGAATAAATGCAAGTATGTAGTGTGATATATTGTTTTCCTCTATTGATAATGCCTCTAGTAATACTCAAATTTTTTTTATTTGAGCTTCACTTTCAGTTGCTCTCTTTGTTATAACCATTTAGTTATTTTAATAAATAAGAAAGAAAACTAAAAAATTTAAAATTAAAAACACTTTTTTTAACTACATAACTTTTTATTTTTCTTGGTTTTAGATTACTTTTTTTAGTGAAAAAGTAAAGAAAAAAAATAGCCACTTTCGTGACTATTTTTTAAATATTGAATATCATTGATTTCAATCATAATTATCAATAAATTCTTTAAGTTGATCATGTTCTTGAAGAACTTTATTAAGGACTCAATTAACAATCTTTTTTGCAGAATCATCTCAGTATACTTTAGCAACCTCTACAGCTTCATTTATAGAAACTTTTCCTGGAATTTCTTCCGTTAAATAAAACATTTCAGCTAGTGCAATATATATTGGTATAATATTTACTACGTTCATTTTTTCAAAATTAAACTTCGGAGAATATTTTTTTATAACAAATATAAAAAATGATTCACGGTGCCTAATTATTTTATTCATTTCTGATAAATAATCTTCATCTCTGTTAAAGGTGAAAACTTCATCAAAAAAAGATGTGTAAAAATCTTCTAATACTATATCTCAATATGTACTTGCATACATTTCTTGATATAATAATTTTCTAGACTTTTTACGGTTTGTTTTAGAGGTCATTTTAAAGAGCATTATAAATATACGAAAAAAATAACATAGATAGTTTATATACCTATGTTATAAATATTAGAATTTTTATATTCTAGTAGTTTTTTTATTGCTTTTTTTAGCAATAACTTGTCTACCATTATACATACCGTTTTCATCAACCATGTGAGAAATACCAGTACCTTCTTTGTTTAACATAACTCTTTCTTTTAATTTTCTAGCTGTTTGTATAATCCAGTTAGTTGTTCTAGTTTTAGATCTAGATTTTGAGTGTTTCTTTTTTGGTCAGAAAGCCATCTTTTTAATATTAAGTAATAAATTTGAAAAATTACTCGTGGATTTTATAGCTTTTTTAACAAAAAGCAAATTTAATTTGAAAAAAAACTATATAAAGTTATATTTAAACTTGAAAAATACTTTTAATTATGTGTAAACTATGAAAAAAATATTAATAATTGAGGATGATACTTGAATATCTTCATCTTTAAAGCTCTATTTGGAAAATTCTAATTTTGAAGTTTACTTGCATGATGAATGATTAAAAGCAATAGATGTTATAAAAAAACTTAAGCCAGACTTAATAATTCTAGATATTAATTTACCATGAAAAGATTGAATTGAGATAACTAAAGAATATAGGTTAAATTGAATTATCCCTATAATAATGTTAACTGCTAGATCAAGTGAATTAGATAGAATTAAATGATTAGAAATAGGTGCTGATGATTACATTGCAAAGCCATTTTCACCTAGAGAACTTTTAGCAAGAATAAATACTATCATTAGAAGAGTTTGAGTTGATGAAAGTAAACAAGAAAGTGAAGTATGAAAAATAATATGCAAAGACATAATTATTGACACTACTAAGAAAACTGTTACAAAATCTTGAAAAGATATTAATTTAACTTGAAATGAATACGATATATTAAAAAAATTAGCAGAAGAAGAATGAAAAATTGTTTCTAGAGAAACTATAATGACAGAAATCATATGATATGACAATTATATTTATGATAGAACTATAGATACGCATATTAAAAATTTGAGAAAAAAATTAGACTGAAAATCGTTTATTTTAACTATTAGATGAGAATGATATAGAATTAATATATAACCTTTAAAAATGTCTTTAGCAAGAAAATTTATTATAGCTCTTGTTGTGAGTATAGTATTTATTGCATCAATAAATATACTCGCATTTTATGTTTTTTATACTTCATACCTAAAAGTTTATTTAGTTGAAAAAATCCAATCAAGAGACAAAGTTACTATAGAATATATAAATGATGTTATCAAAAAACAAACTATTGATGATATTGATAGTATTTTTACTGATACAGAAATCGAGTTTTTTGAATTATTAGAAAATAATGATTGAAAAATTCCCTTAAATAGGCAACAAAATATAGATGTTGTTATTAACTATTTAGTAAAAAGTTGAATCGCACCTAAATATATTGAAGAAATCATCCCAACTGATAATTTCTGAAAAGTATTAAAGGCTTTAAAAAACAAAAATTCACCTGAATATAAATTTATTAATAAGCTTACAGTTTCAATTATCTTTACTAATATTTTGTCTATTTGAATTATTATTTTATCAATAATAATATTTATTAGAAGAACGATTTATCCAATTAAGGAAGCAACGACAAGAATAAAAAGCCTTTATTCTACAAAAAATTACAATACAGCAAAACATACAGAAGATATAAAATATTATAATAAAAAAGATGAAATCTGATTATTGGTAAATGCAATCAATAATTTAAATAAAAGATTAAATTTACAAGATGAAATTAGGACTAGACTTTTAGCTGATATATCACATGAACTTAAGACTCCTATTACCTCAATACAATGTTATTTAGAGTGAATATCTGATTGAGTTATAAAGCTAAATCAAAAAAATTTAAATTCTATAACTGATGAGATGAAAAGGCTAATTTCTCTTGTTAATAAAATTATGGAATATGAAAAGCTTGAAAGAAAAAAGATAGATCTGCTTTTAACTGATTTTAATGTATGAGAACAAATTATATCTTTAGTTGAAACTCATAAAAAAAGATTGAAAGAAAATAAGCAAAGAATTAAAGTTGTTTGAGAAACAAATCTTACAATAACTGCAGATAATGATTTATTTATTCAATTAATACATAATTTAATTTGAAACTTCTTGAAGTATTCTTGAAAAAAAACCTTATTAAAGGTTAATATTACAAAAAGATATATTGATTTTAGTGATGATTGAGCATGAGTAAAATCATCAGAAGTTCCATTTTTAGCTGAAAAATTTTATCAATCTAGTATTGAAAAAACATGAGATATAGATACTAGAGGTATATGAGTAGGTCTTTCTATTATTACAAAGATAATTGAAAGTCATGGTTGGAAATATGAAATAAAGTCAGATTCATGACAATGATTCAGCTTTAAGATATTTATATAGTCTTCACAAATTATTCACATTAAAGACTTTCATTTTAATATAATTACCTTATACTCTATTTACGAGTTGGGAACGCAAAATTAGTTAAAGCCTAAAATAAACTATTTGTTCCCTTCTTATTATTAACACAATAATCTTGAAAAAATTAATACTCATTTTTTTGATAATAATTTCAATAACTGAATCATATGCTAATGATTTGGTTTTTGATGACGAATCAAAAACTATAAGAGAATTAAAAGAAAATATAGAGGAATTAGATAAAAACAAAGATGAATTAATTATTAAATCAAAAGATTTTTCACCTGATTCATTATTGAAAAGTTATTTTAGAGATGATTTAAACTCAAAAGATTTAACTAATCTAAAAGTTATTATAGATGATTATAATAAAGATAGAAGAAGGTTAGAATTAGAATTAAATAAATTATCTAAAGAATTAAAAACAACAACTAATATAAAAATTAAATTACTTGAAGAAAAGAAAGACTTATATAAAAGATTAACTCCATTTATAAAAGTTGATAATTACAAAGATTACCTTAAGTACATAAAAGCAGATACTTCGTTATATTCTGAAAAAAAGGAAATTGATTCTGATATTATTAGGAAACAAGAGATAATTAATAATAAAGTTGAAGTTTTAGAAGAAAGAATCAAAAGACATAAAAGTTATTTAGAAGATAACTTAAGAATGTTAGTTGAAAAAAAATTAGAAGAAAAGATTAGTCAGTTATCAGAAAATCCTTGATTTGCATCTTTGACAACTGAAAATAAAATAAAAGTATTAAATAAAACAATTTTAAAGATACAATGAAGAATTGATACTATTAAAGAAATAAATACTATTACTGAATCATGAATATATTCATGATCATCAAATGAAAAAAAGATTGAAATATATAATATTACTCTTGAAAAACTAAGAGAGTTCAAATTAACTTTTGAAAAATAAAAAAAGAATAACTTAATGTTATTCTTTTTTTTATTTTATATGTTCCAGTTGAAAAATTGTTCTAAATCTAATCTTTCATCATCATATTTAAATAGTTTACCATCTTTTTTGAGCATATTTAGTACTTCATTAACTATTTTTGATGAAACATTTTCTCAGTATAAGTGATTCTTTTTAATCATTTTTTTGTTTGATATAGATCATTTAACTATATCAAATATAAGATTTGAATTTATAGGTGGAGCAATTATATTAGAACCATCAAGAATTGTTTCTGTTCTATCTGATCCAAATCTAACTGTAACACACGGAACTCATACTATATTTGCTTCTTCTTGCATAGATCATGAATCTGTAACAACAGCTCATGCTTCTGAAATCATTTCAATTACTTCTGCATGGTGAGCTAAAGCAGGTCAATATGCAAAATTATCTTTATATTTTTCTTTTAATTTTTCAATATCAGCTCTTAATCAGTATTTATCTATTGCAAATTCTGAAGCATATAGTCATAGAAAACAAACATTAACTCAATCTTCTATTAGTTTCTTAATTGCATTATATATAACAAGGAATCTTTCTTTTTTTTCTGTATTTTCTCTTCTATGTATTGTTATGAAAAGAAAAGGTTTTCATTTCATATTTGGATATTTTTCAAACGCATTTGAATTAGAGATCTTCCCTTTTGATATTTCAATTGCGTCAGCAACAGTGTTTCAAACAACTTTTATATGTTCTTTTGGAAATCATTCATTTTTAAGTGTTTTTTCATAAAGAGCTACTGGTGCAGCAAATAAACCAGTCGATGCTTCGATTCATCTTGTATCGAACTGTTCTGGGTATGGTTCAATACTTCAAGTTTCATATAAATCAAAATCATGAAGTGATTTATAATAATCATTCCAACTGAAATTACCATTTTTATAATCATTGAATAATTTATGATAGAATTTTTTATTTGGTGTGAATGTTCTAATTCATGCTTCAACATGAACTACTGCAAATTTATTTAAGAATGCTGCTTTATCAGCTGTGGTTGCAGTCATAGTATCTCAATGTACGTATGGAACAGGTATTTTTTTGTAATTTTCGTTAATATCAACTAAGATATCTCATAACCTTTCAATTACTAAAGAGAATTTTTTGTGAATCTTTCAGAATATATTTAAGTTAATATCAACATTCATTCAAAATTCCGCTAAAACTCATTTACTTAAATTATAATCATAATGCTGTCATGTATGGATAAGTATTACTAATTCTCATCTTTTTTTTAGTTCAAGATATAGAGGAGCTTGTTTAATTATATCAGGTTTAGTAGCTATCATAATTATATGAGCATATTTTTGAGGTGAATTTTGTAAATCATACCAAAAATTTTGTCTTACAAAAACACTATTATCTTCTTTATTGCTTATTTCCATATTTCAAGTTAAAAAATACATTTATACAATTATATTAATATTTTATTTGATGCAAGAAAATATTTATTTAAAAAAAATAAAGATAAGGCTTTCACCCTATCTTTACAGTAATCAAGAAAAATCATGAAATCATTCTTAAGAATAATTTAGACTTTGCAGATAAATTTGTTTTATCAAATATTCCGGCATTTTCTTGCTTGCTAATTACTATGTTTTCATCTGTTGTTATCAAATGAAATAAGTATTCATCGATGTTCCCAAAGTCTAGTACCCCAACAACCATGTATGATTCTTCGCCAGTTTCAGTGTTTCGCTCGTAAACTATGTTTTCTTGTGCGAACTCTAATGAATTAATTTTTGTATTAGAGAACTTTTCGTTTTCTCTAAGAGCCTCGATTTTTCCACCAGTAGAATACCCACCATTTGGCCATACGACTCTAGAAGCAGTTATAACATCAATTTTACTTAAGTTCACTTCTATGTCAGAGTTACTTTGGTATTTATCACCTATATACATTTTAGAATCACGTGAAAATAATGCAAAGTATTTTATATTTTCAAATTCAAAAATCCAACCTGCTGCAAATGCAACTCTAACATTATCAGTGAATAGTAATTCTTTATCAGGATTTTTACCTGGTGAAAACTCATCCGTAATTTCTTGTTCTAATTGCTTTATTGAGATTCCAAGATATTTTTTATTTAACATTTTAAATAGTGTATATGCTAAATCTTCATCATTTAGAAAATCAATAGATGTAATTTTTTGTTTCATTTTTTTAGTCTCCTCTGTTGACTTTTTATTTTTATATTCAACAATTAATAATTGTATTAGTAGAATATATAATGATTTTTTATTAATAATCAAGATTATTATGTGATTTTATAGTACATACCTATAACTATACATATTGAAACTAATAAAGTAATAACAATATCTTTTTTAGAAGGAACTTCTTTTATTATAAAATATCATAAAAGATAAATGAATACTAGATATAATAAACTTAGTAAACTTGTTGCAACAACTCATAGTGTTGAATACATTGTTAATGCTAGTAATATTGAGACTATAACTATAGAATTTGCAAATACTAACAAATAAACATAATCTTTTTTTAATAATTTAAATTCATTAAATTCCTTTTTTACGAACATTAAACTAAGTGAAAAAATTATTATTATAATAGTTTCTAAAAAATAAAAATTTGCTGGATTTAACTTAGTAAGGAAATATAGAGTTGCAAATACTTGGCATGATTTTATTAAAGATGAAGTTAAAACCATTAAGCTATATTTATTAATTTTAAATTTTTTAAAATCAATATTTGAAAAAATCACTATAAATGATGCTATGATTGCTGATAAGAAAGTAATAAAATTAGCTTTTTCTGATGCTATAAATATGAATCAAATTATTACAGGAAAGACTTGAAATAACATTGCAAATGGCTGTAGTGTTGATACTTTTTCATTTGCATATGCAATTCTTCTAAGTGGATAGGTTACATACAATCATGAGGTAGCAACTAATAATATAATTATATCATTAGTTGAAAAAGGAGTTGTCGTGATTTCAAAATTAAAGAATCAAACTAAAAATAGTAATCAAACTATTACTAAATGATATCATCTATTAAATAAAGTTTGAAGATTGTTTCATATTACTTTATTTTCAACTATTTTTTTTGTTAATATCATTCATGTTGCATTCATGAATGATTGAATTATTCAAAGTATTATTCACATTATTTTTTAATTTAAAAGGTATCAAATTCATATAAATGTTATAACTATTATAGCTAATATTATTTGTTTTCTTTCTGGAGTATCTTTTAATATAAATTTCATTGCAAATATATTAAATACAATTGAAAGGAATCAAAGAAGTGTTGCTATAACAACTCAAGAAGTTTCAATTATATATAATCATAATATATATGCCGTCCGTCACATTAATGTTGCTAAAAATCTATTTGTATAAAAAACTTTAGATTGTTTGAATAAAGATTTAAATGAATCTTTTAATAGTAAGGCAATTAAAGTGTATAAAACTAATTCAATAAGCCAATTTAGTGATACAAATGTTATATTTGTATATGATAATAATATATATGAGATTGATAGTGTTAATCACGCTTTAATTAACTTATATAAAGAATATAGTCCAACAGATTTAGGAATTCTTATTTTTCTGAAATCAATTGTAAATATTACTATTACGATAATAGTAAGTAGAGTAATTCATAAAGTTATTAAAGATGTTTCATTCCCTGTTCATTTATATAAAAAATATCATATTATTACTACGAATAATTTATCTAAATTATCATAAGGAAGTAGCTCGGAAAGTTTTGCATTTTTTAATATATGTAGGTGTATAAATGTATTTATTGTTCATGCAATTACTATTAATATAGTTAATAATAAATATTTTATATCGTAGAAAATCTCAAATTGAATTCAAAATCATTTATATAAAAAAATAACTATAAAAAAACCAAAAATAAATGCAAAATACTTAAACATTGTTTTTGATAATGTACAGTTATCTAAGGCTTTCTTCCGAAAAGATAAAGACATAGAGTCCAGAGCAGCAGAAATTCATCATAATAATATCGAGATCATTTTATTTGTAGTAATATCATAATCATATCAAAATAGATACAATTATAGTTAAAATAATATTTTTTCTTTCAGGTTTATCTCAGAAAAATAAATATGAAAATAATAGAGTAATTCATAATCATATATAAGAAATCAAAACACTCATTGTTACTCATAATGATTGAATTACTAATAATGAAAGTATATATGAAGATCAACCAAAATGACAAGCAGTTATTCTATATAAATAGAATTTTTTTGGTAATCTTAATGCTGTTTTTATTTGTCATTTTAATATAACAATAGAACCAATGATTAATATAGAAACTATATATGAATAGATAAAATAACTAACATTAGTTATTTGAGTAAGTAGATAACCAATAGTTAATAAATTAAATGCGTATAAGAGTTCAGACAATGAATATGTCTTTATTGTTTTTGGGATTCTAAATGATTTGAAATCAATTGAAAATATAACAATAATAATAACGGTTAATATAGCTATCATTAAAGTTGTTAATGATGTATCTTCAAAAATAAAAAATCATGCTACGATAGTAATTATTTTACTAATATTTTGATATGGTAGTATGGTAGAAATTTTATCTTTTGCATATACATATTGTACTAATAGAATTCTTATAAATCAAATACAAAATACCATTAAAATTAATAAAATTAAATTAATATTTAATGGTTGTACATCAAAATTCCCTGTAATATATAATACTATACTTATAAAAAAAATTGATGAGTGTGCCAGTAAGCTAAATAATTCTTTTGGAGCATTAAATGTTAAAGCTTTTTTCCAAAACATTACGGCTGAGCTTTCGAGAAATGTAGAAATTAAAGCAAAAAACATATTATCTGAATATTTCTTTTATAAAATCAATTATTTTTTGTAAAAAAGTTCTTTTATCTTTAAATAAACCTTTTTTGTTATCTATTTCTTTTAATGAATCTTTAACGTCAATAGTATTTTCTTGTACTTTTATTAGATTTTTATCAAGTACTGCTAGAAATCATGAAAAAATATTTAATCATAACATTCCATCTGGATTTATTTGGTTAGCAATTAGAGTTAATGATGAGTCAAGTCTTGTAAGGATTTGTACTCTGAAAATATCATCATGAACTGCTTTTAGGTATTCATCTTTAGATATCCTTAGTTCTTGAGGGATATATTTATCAACATCCTTTAAGTCTTCAATTTCATCAATTTTATCAAAAATTTCTTGAATAATTTCATCTCATAAATCTTCACCATCAATAATTTTTTTTGCAGTATCATGAGTTATTAGTCATTTTTCTACTAATTCTTTTAAATGAAAAACTTCATCTTCAGTTTCAATCTCTACATTAATTTTTTCTTTTGTTTTTTTGAATTCAACTTGTTTTTTTAATCATTCTTTAATTTCTTTTTCAGAAATTTCATTTTTTTTCCTTTCATCTTCATTTAAATATGATTTTTCTAAAGGCATATTAAAATTTTAAAAATATAATACTAATATTTTATCATATTTTTGTTATAATTCAATTTTTTAAAAAAGTTTGCATTAATAGTAAAATTCTAATAAACTGGTGTGGTATTTTATATAAATAATTATAATTATATGTTGAGATTTATGGTACCACTATTACTGATAATTGTTCCTATTTGAGCAATATCACAATTACAATGGGCATGAGTAATTCCTGCAGGTATATTCGATATTATACTAATAGCATTATCTATCAGAATTGTTTCACCTAATACTGTTAGAACAGTAGAATTTTTAGGTAAGTTTAATAGAATATTAAGACCTGGTTTTCATTTCATTATTCCATTTCTAGAATGGACTAAGAGTCAAGTTCTTTATAGAAGAAATTTTTCTGTTGAAGTTGAATGAATAACTCAAGATAACGTTACTGCTTACATTTGATTAAATGTTATATATTATGTAAATGATACTAATGACAATTCAAAAGAAGGTAATATATTTAAATCAATATATAATATTGATGATCCAAAAACTATGATGAGAGCAACAATTGATGAACAATTAAGAGCTATGATGGTTACTTTTACTCATAAAAATATATTTGCAAAAAGAGAGGAAATTGGTGAAGCTATTGAAGCTAGATTAAGAGAAAAATTATCAACTTTTGGTTATACTTTAGATTCAATTCAAGTAAGAGATGTTAAATTAGAAAATACTGTAATGTCTGCTATGAATAAAATTATTGAAACTGAAAAATTTAAAGAAGCAGCATTAAATGAAGCAGAAGCTAAAAAAATAATGCAAGTTAAAGAAGCTGAAGCTGAAAAAGAATCTAAAATACTTCTATGAGAAGGTATGGCAGGACAAAGAATGAAAATAGCTGAATGATTTAAAGAATCTGTTGATTTAATAAAACAAACTGATGATTCTCTAAATGCTGAAAAAGTATTGGCATTTCTTCTTGATTCATCAAGAATAGAAACACTTTGAAATATCTGATCACAAGATAATTCTAAATTAGTATATCTTAATGAAGATTTAGAATGAAGAGCATCTAAGTTAGTTGCATGAAGTGAAATAATGGATAAATAATTAAAAAAA
>Ga0193963_1000521_pt1 | contig 19949 bp, 12 predicted proteins | sample FB_6_MG_FD_140359 | JGI IMG/M metagenome (GOLD analysis project Ga0193963, IMG submission 140359) | Microbial mat bacterial communities from the Broadkill River, Lewes, Delaware, United States - FB_6_MG | ecosystem: Environmental > Aquatic > Freshwater > River > Microbial mats | place: USA...
GCAGATGAACCGTTTCAGCAAAGGACGAAATATAGCCCTGAAAGACGGGACACTTAAAGGAATATCAACCATCCTATGCTAAAGGACTCAAAACAAAATGCGATTGCGATATGATGCGATTTTCGGGTAAGGCCGTGACCGATATCCGGTCCAACCGGTTTTTAAATATCATCACCATCATGACCATCGCCCTTTCCATTCTTCTGGTATCGGTTTTCATGCTCTTTTTTGAAAATGCAAGCCGGGTCCTTTCCTCCTGGAATCAGGGCGGACGGGCCATGGTTTACCTCAGCGATTCTTTCACCCCTGCCATGCTGCCCAATGTAAAAACGCAGCTGACGGCCATGGGCGGCATCGAAAAGATGACATTTATCCCCAAGGCCCAGGCCCTGGAACGGCTCAAAAAAGAGCTGGGGTCCAAAACCCAGTTTCTTTCAACCCTCCAGGAGAACCCCCTTCCCGACGCCATAGAAATCACCATGACCGCCCATTCAGATTTTGAGCAGATTCAAACGGCCGCCGACCGGATTGCGGCCCTGGACATCGTAGACAGCGTCGAGTACGGACAGGGATGGCTGGGCCGCTTCTTCAAGCTGTTCAATCTTTTCAAAATGACGGGCTACACCATGAGCAGCATGTTTCTAATGATTGCGCTGTTCATCACGGCCAATACCGTTCGCCTGGCCTTTTATGCAAGGCAGACCGAAATAGAGGTCATGCGCCTGGTGGGTGCCACCGACGGCTTCATCAAAACACCATTCTACATTGAAGGGCTCCTCCAGGGATTCATGGGCGGGGTTTTAGGTATCATTATACTTTTATCCGGCTACCTGACGCTCTTTTCGGGCATTTCCCAAAGCCTGGGTGCCTATGTTTATCTGGATATTCATTTTCTCTCCTGGCCGGCCATGGCAATCATTTTATTTTCCAGTACCTTTTTAGGTTGGTTCGGATGTTTCATTTCACTCAAGCAGATTCTAAAATAAAGCCGCTCTTTTTTGCCTGCATGGCGGCGATTGCCGTTCTGTCGTGCCTGGCAGCAAGCCCTGGGTATGCACAGATTCTGTACAAGGGCAAAATCAATGCAGGCAAACTCAACGTTCGTTCGGCACCGGATAACAACTCCTCGGTGGTGGTGGTACTCAACAAGGGCGAACGGGTTGATGTGCTTGAAATGCAGGGCGGTGTCGGCGGGTGGCTCACGATAGAATACAGAGGGATTAAAGGCTATATCAGAAACCGCAGCCGTTATATCCTTTTAAAACAGGCATCGATGTCCCCCGAACAAAAGCCTACCGGAAACGATCAATCCAGACAGGCCGACATTGAGAAGCAGATCCGTGAAGAAAACCGGAAGGTCAATAAATATTCCCGGCAGGAGATGCAGATCCTTGACGGGCTCAATGAAATTGATAAAGCCCTGAACCGCGCCCGGCTGACAGCTCGGGATTTGAGGCGTGATACCGTTGTCATTTCCGAGGAGATCGAAAAGACACAACAGCGCATTGCAGAACTGAACAAATCAATGCAAGCCGCCCGGGACTATGCCGGAAAGCGTCTGAATGCCCTGTTTCGCATGCAGATGATGGGCCGTCTTGACATGGCTGCCCCCCCGTCGTCGCTGTTTGATTTTGTCATCACCCAGAACGGGCTTAAAAAAGTCGTGGAATCCGATTTCTCCCTGCTGGACCAGCAGGCCCGGAACATGCAGGAACTCAACGCCCTTGAACAGGACCTGAGCAGTCAGCACAAACTCAAATCGGACCTGCAGGAACAATTGGCCTATGAGATAAACGTACGTAAAAGAGAGGCGCTGAAAAAAGAAGAAATACTTAAAGATATCAGACGCAGAAAGCACCTGGCCCTGGCAGCAAAGGAGTCCCTTGAAGCATCGTCCCGGGCCCTGAACCAGACCATATCCGCCATCGCGCCCCAGGCCTCATACACCCAGGTAAAAACCTCCTTTGCCCGCCAGAAGGGGCAACTGCCCTATCCGGTGAACGGTGAGATCATTTCAAAGTTCGGCACCAAACGCAAAGGCGGTTACAACGCCTTCACATTTCAAAGCGGAATTGATATAAAGGCGGAACGGGGTACGCCCGTGAAAAACGTTTTCAGCGGGGAGGTCATGTTTGCCCAGTGGCTCAAGGGTTACGGCAATTTGATGATCATCAACCATGGAAACAGCTATTATACCCTTTACGCCCATGTCGAAGAGCTGTACAAAAAAAAGGGCGACCGAGTAGACACAGGAGAAATCATCGGCACGGCAGGAGATACCGGCTCCATCAAAGGACCGTGCCTTCATTTTGAGGTCCGTCACCACGGCAAACCCGTCGATCCCCTCAAATGGCTGAAAAAAGGAGCATGACAAATGAGAAAAACGAATTGGGCCGGATTGATGCGGCTCTGGATGACTGCTGCTGTGATGTTGATGCTGGCGGCAGGTTCAGTACATGCGGCTGAAGAAAAAACCTATCAGTCTTTAAAGCTGTTTGCCGACGTCCTGGAAGAGCTTGAAAATAACTATGTGGACGAGGTCAAGCCCGAAGAGCTGGTACACAATGCCATAAAGGGTATGGTGGGCAACCTTGACCCCCATTCCAGCTTCATGCCTCCTGATGCCTTTGGGGATCTTCAAAATGATACCAAAGGAGAGTTTTCGGGTATCGGCATTGTCATTACCATGAAGGACGGCATTCTTACAGTCGTCTCCCCCATTGAAGGCACCCCGGCCTACGAGGCCGGTATCACCGCCGGTGACATCATTATCAAAATTGACGATGCCTCCACCAAGGACATGGCCATGTGGGAAGCGGTGAACAAAATGAGGGGGCCACGATACAAAGAAGTTAAAATCACCATCATCCGGGAAGGGGCATCAGCCCCGCTGGTCTTTACACTCAAACGGGATCTGATCCCCATGACCAGTGCGCGCTCGGTCATGCTCACACCGGGGTTCGGATATTTAAGAATCACCAATTTCAGAATGAACACCCTGGATGATGTGACAGAACAGCTGTCAGACCTGGAAAAACAGGGAGAAGGCCTTCAAGGACTGATCATTGACCTTCGGGATAATCCGGGAGGACTGCTGGACCAGGCCATTCGAATTTCCGACCTGTTTATCGACAAGGGAACGATCGTGTCCATCAAGGGACGTATTAAAAAAAACAACCAGGCATTCAAGGCCCATGCTAATTTCCCGGACCGCAACTACCCCATTATCACCCTGATCAACGGGGGCTCTGCGTCAGCTTCCGAAATTGTGGCCGGTGCCCTTAAAGACAATTCTCGGTCCCTGATTATAGGCACACCATCCTTTGGCAAAGGGTCGGTGCAAACTGTCCGGCCACTCAAGGACGGATTTGGGCTTAAATATACCATTGCCCGGTACTATACACCCAGCGGGCATTCCATCCAGGCCAAGGGCATCCAGCCGGACATCCGGGTGGAGCCCGGAACAATGGAGGAAGATCCAAAAAAGAATTCTGTCTTTGATCTGATGCTCAAAGAAAAAGATTTAAAAAACAGTCTTAAACCCGAAGAAGAAGAGACTAAAAACAAGAAAAAATCCCAAAAAGATATTGAAATCGAAAAACTCAATAAAGATGTGCAGGTAAAACGCGCCCTTGATATTCTCATCAGCTATGGTGTGTTCAGTAAAATAAATGGCACAAACTAAATCCACGGGCGGTACGAAAAAAAATCCGGGGCAAAAGGCAAAGGCCTCAGCCCCCAAAAAAGCGACCAAAGCCGCCCCGAAAAAGAGCACGAAAACAAAGAAAAAGTCTGGAACAACCAAGAAGGCCGGAACAAAGAAGCCTGTAAGGGAAAAAGGCCCCGATTTTTTCCATGAGTTAAAAAAAATGGTGCTGGGCATTGCCATCCTTGTCTCGGTCTGCCTGACCGTGGCGATGCTGGTTGATATTTTTGTACAAGCCGGTCGGTCTGTGGCCCCAACAACCCAGGCGAACCCAAAAACGACGCCCGGGGCACAGTCCCAAGACCCGGTACCGGAGCCACCCCGGCAAAAACACCAGCCTCCGGAGACAAAGCACCCGACAACCGCCGAGCCGAAAACCATATCCAAAGCCAAAGGCCTTAAAGAAAAAGACCATGCACCCGGCAAAAGCAGTATTACAAGAACACCGGTAGCCAAAGAGGGCTCGGCGATTGTCTATGAAGTATATGAGAATGTAACGGCGGCCCCCCCGAAAAAGGTTGTACCGCCGAAAAAAAACAATTTTGTACCCCGGATTGCGATTATCATTGATGATATCGGATACAGCAAAGAACTGGCCATGGGCCTGTTCAACATAGACAAGAATATTACCTTTTCCATTCTGCCCTTTTCTCCTGCCGGAACGCAGCTTGCCCGCAGTCTGTCGGCAAAAGGGGCGGAACTGATGCTGCATCTTCCCATGGAACCGACCCAGTATCCCAAGGTCAATCCCGGGCCGGGGGCGTTGTTGTCTTCCATGTCCCCGGATGAGCTTTTAACCCAGCTTCGCAAGGATATCCATGCGGTTCCCGGAACCGTTGGGGCCAACAACCACATGGGGTCCAGGCTTACGGCGGATTCAGACAAAATGAACCAGATTTTCACGGTGCTGAAACAAAAAAATCTGTTTTTTGTTGATTCCAGAACATCTGCTGAATCCAAGGGCGAGCAGTCCGCCCGCATGTTTCAGCTGAAGTTTTCCCACAGGGATGTGTTCCTGGATAACTTCCAGGATGTTGAATACATTTCAGGCCAGATCAAAAAGCTTATCAAGCAGGCCAAAGACCATGGCAGCGCCATTGGTATCGGCCACCCCCACCAGGCCACCCTGGACGCGCTGAAACGCGAACTGCCAAAACTTAAGGGAAAAGTCCGGCTGGTGCCGGCCAGCAGGCTTGTTGAGGTGCCGAAAAGCTAAAGGCTTTGATATAATTCCAGGGCTTGATCCACAGGTATCCGGTCAGGCAGCACGTCTTCAAAGCAGCTCATAAAATGGCTGTTAACAGCTGTCAAAAGGGTGTTCATCCGGTCAAGATCCAGCATGTCAGACCGATCCAGCTTTTTTACGCCCTTAAAATTTTTAGGGCAAAAATCCACCATGGCCCTGCCCTCCTTTTCCATATACAGAGGGTAACCGTGGGTCCTGCAGATAATGGGGCGGGCCTCATAGACCATGCAGACATGATCCACAAGCAGGGGGCATGCGCGATCGTTCTGCTCTGCCTGCCCAAGCACCCGTTCCCGGCATAGGTCATCCAGACGACTGAAGGCCCGTGACAAGGCAAAGGCCTCAACCGGAAACAAAGACAGATGTCTGCAACATTCATCACACCCTTTTTGGCAGGCAAGCTGATCTTTGTGAATCCGGGCAAGCCTTTGGATGTGTTCATCCACCCGCAGAATCAGATCCGTATAATTTTTCAATAAATTGTCAAACACATGCTCTGTCATTGTTTCTCCCCCCATTTATTTTCAACACCTTTTATATCTTACATGCCATAAAATGCAAACAATCCAGACAATTAATCAGAGAATTTATCCAGCCCGAAATATTTTATTGATTTTTTTGCAATAGTAAGGCTATTTTTCAATAAAATTGCCGTGGCCTGCTCTATCCTCTATCCTCGATCGTCAGTCGAAAGACTGAGGAAGTTCTGGGGGCGTTGACTTCTGGAGGGGGGGGCATCTATGATAAGTTTTGCCAACAATAAAAAAGCACACGGGCAAGCCCATGATTTTGAACCCTGATAGCCTGTTTAAAAATAGATAGTTAGTTAGTTATGGACTTTGGGGTAAATCAATCAAACCTAAAAAACAGCCCGGTTTACTAATTTCTAACAACCGAAAACCCTTATTTGAGGGGCTTTGACGAGCCGTTCAACACAAAATAGATTTTCCGATCAGAATTTCCATGTTAAGGTGAAAAATAACCTCAAACGGATCAGGATATGGATTCTCTCGTATTTGCCGCAGGATTCTGCATCGTTGCCCTGGCTGCCAGGCAGATCGGCGACACATTTAAACAGGCCGGCTTTCCCCTGATCAGCGGGTGTTTATTCACCGGCATCATTGCCGGTCCCCATGTTCTGAACCTGATATCCAGCCAGGCCGTTTCAACCCTGACCTTTGTGGATCAGGTCTCTTTGGGGCTGATCGCCTTCGCCGCAGGCGGAGAGCTGTATCTGAAGGAACTCAAATCAAAGCTGGCTGACATTGGATGGATTACGTCAGGGCTTGTGATCTCCACCTTTACAATAGGATCCCTGGCGTTTTTTGCCCTTTCCGGCCATATCCCTTTCATGGCGGCCATGCCGGTTTCAGGAAAAGTTGCCGTGTCCATCCTTGCCGGAGCCATTCTTGTGGCAAGAAGCCCGTCCTCGGCCATTGCCATTATCAATGAACTCAGGGCCAAAGGGCGATTTACCAAAACGGTCATGGGGGTGACGGTCATCATGGACGTGGTGGTCATTGTGCTGTTTGCCGCAGCCATCACCATGGCGGACGCCCTGCTTACCGGATTAACCGGGAATGCCGGGTTTGTCCTATTTCTGATCCTGGAGATCGCATTGTCCATGTCCCTGGGCATTCCGGTGGCCGGCATTTTATTTTTCATACTCCGTCTTCCCGCCCCCTTTGTTTTAAAATCCGTTTTGGTCCTTTTAACCGGATACCTTATTTTTATCGGCTCCCTAAGCCTTCGCGCCTACATCCACCATAAAATGACGATTGAAATTCTAATCGAACCCCTCCTGGTCTGCATGGTGGCCGGTTTTCTGACCGCCAATTCAAGGCGGTACAGGCAAGAATTTCTTGACCTTCTCAACCGGGCCGGGCCAGGGGTTTACATTGCTTTTTTCACCCTGACCGGGGCCTCCATCCGTCTTGATATCCTGGCCGCGACCTGGCCCATTGCCCTTATCCTGTTCGGGGTTCGCATCCTTGCCATATTTACGGGCTCTTTTTTAGGGGGATGTCTGGCCGGGACCGGTGCCCAAAGCAGCCGGACCTACTGGATGGCCTTTATCACCCAGGCCGGTGTCGGACTTGGGCTTGCCAAGGAAGTGGGCATAGAATTCCCCCAGTGGGGTTCTTCTTTTTCTACGATTATGATATCGGTGATCGTCCTTAACCAGATCGTCGGCCCCCCGTTGTTCAAACTGGCCATCAAGCGGATGAAAGAGGATCACCCCCCGGCCAACCCCAGTGCCGTCACCGCACCACGGAATGTGGTAATTTTCGGAACCGACACCCAGTCCACCGCCCTGGCCCATACCTTGTTTTCCCATGGGTGGCGGGTAAAACTGGCTCAGCCAAGGGGTGACTCGACCCTATCTGCTCTGGAAAACAGCCCCCAGATACCTGTCCAGGTTGTGGACGGATTTGATCGCAAATCCCTTGAAAAAATCCAGTGTCGAACCGCAACGGCCATTGTGACCCTGCTGAGCGACAGGGAAAATCTGGATATCTGCGAAACCGCATTTGAACATTTTGCGACCCAGACCCTGGTTGCCCGGCTTAATGACCGCAGCAACCTTAACGCATTTAATGAGCTCAACGTATTGGTCGTAGATCCTTCCACAGCCATTATCGGGTTGCTGGATCACTTTGTCCGGGCACCGGAAGCGGCGTCCCTGCTCATGGGATTTCACCGGGGTCGGGATGTGGCGGACGTGACGGTCCGCAACCCGGACCTTGAAGGCCTTTCCCTAAGAGACCTTCGCCTGCCCTTTGACTCGGTAATCATGGCAGTCCGGCGCAGGGGAACGCTCTATGTCCCCCACGGGTTTACCCGGCTGGAATCCGGAGACAGAGTCACGGTCATGGGTACCACGGCGGGCCTGGGGGAAATTGCCCTGCGTTTTGACCGGCACGAAGGCCAGGCCGCTTTAAATCTAATGGAAAAGGCCGTACCTGAACAATTGAAAGAGGATGGAGAAAAACTTTATCTCATTAAAAACGGACAAAGAGACCGATTTGATCTTTTGGTGGAAAAGGCCGTGGTGGCGGATCTTAAGCAGGAGATGGACAAAAACGCCTTTTTTGAACAGGCCGCAAAACAGCTGAGCAAACAGGTGGACAGCTCTGCTTCCACCTTGTTTGAAATGCTCACCCAAAGGGAAAACGAAATGACCACGGTGTTGGCCCCGGGGCTTGCCATCCCCCACATTATCATTAAAGGAGAACACCAATTTGGCATGTTGATTGTCAGAAGCAAAAAGGGAATCATTTTTTCGCCCCAGACCCCAAGCGTTCATGCCGCCTTTGTACTGGTGGGAACAAGGGATGAGCGGCGTTTTCATCTTGAGGCCTTGTCTGCCATCGCCAAAATTGTCATGGACCCAAGGTTTGACCATAAATGGCTCAGGGCCAGATCTGTCAGGGCGCTCAAAGAGTTGCTCCTGACCGCTGACCGGGATCGCCGGCCGCCGGTTCTCTGACAGGCCGACGTATCCACCGCAAAGCAACACGCATATGTATGTATTCATATTTTCAAAGGAGAACTTAAGATGAGAATCAACAACAAGAACTGGTTGGTCTTAATCATTCCCCTGGTCTTAATGTCGTGCGCAACGACCCCGCCCAGGATGTTTGAAAAGGCCGTGAATGACGCTGCCGTGGTGGACCCGGCAGATGTGTATGACAAACTTGTGGCTGTTACACCAGAGACCCCTGCCCTGATCTGGAATGCCGACAAAACCCGGGTGCGGGTAGTCATGTGGAAAAGCCGGAAATCCTATGAGTCATTTTATAAGGACAGGCATGCCACCGACGAAAACGAGGCCTATGTGACCTGGGTGACAACCGCACCGGAAGTCAAAACATTTGCCCAACACTATCTGTCACAATTTCCCCTGGCCACGAAAGATAAAATTGATCTGAGGCTGAAACAGTATCTGGGTCTGAAGCCCGAATGGCATTATGACCTGTTTATTGAGATGTGGGTGAGCCCGGAAGATCTGTTCAGGCCTTGCCCGGACCCGGAAATTGATGATACGGTGTGCAATATCGAATTTTCAAAAAAGGCACCCAACGTAAAAGGAATTTCCTGCTACCCTTGTTTCTACAAAAATTTATATTTTGAGGATTTCAGAACCCGTCCGGGTGTCCCATGGACGGGCATGGGCTATACCTACGACTGGGGGAACCCGCAGCATCCGTTTGGTGCCAGCGAATTCATCCTGGTCCCCGGGGCGGCCTACGACATTGTAAACGTGGTTGAAACCATGGACTATATCAAAAAATAATGCAAATTAAGCAGCCGGGCGAAATATGCTGGCTGCAAAACCGAAAGGGAAATTATGCAGCTTATTTTTGTTCACGGATGGAGTGTAACCAACACGGACACTTACGGCAATCTTCCCCGGGCATTGTCCAATGCCGCCGGTGGGGTCGGACTGAGCCTGGATATCCGGCATATTTACCTGGGCCGGTACATCAGTTTCAATGACAATGTCACCATGGATGATATCGCCCGGGCCATGGACCGCGCCCTGCGCGATCTGCCGGGAAACAGTGACACCCATATTGCGCCGTTCTCCTGCATCACCCATTCCACCGGCGGGCCTGTGGTTCGCAGCTGGGTGGATAGATTTTACGGTGCTGAAAAATTGGGCACACTGCCCCTGAACCACCTGGTGATGCTGGCCCCGGCCAACCACGGATCTGCCCTGGCCGTTCTGGGCAAAGCCCGGGTGGGGCGAATCAAAGCCTGGTTCAACGGCATTGAACCCGGGCAGCGGGTACTGGACTGGCTCAGCCTTGGCAGTGATGGCCAATGGGACCTGAACCACACCTGGCTTGATTATGACTTGACCCATACCTCTTTTTACCCCTTTGTGCTCACCGGCCAGGGAATCGACCACAAATTCTATGATTTTATCAACTCATATCTTACTGAAAAAGGTTCCGACGGGGTGGTCCGGGTGGCTGGCGCCAACATGAACTGCTGCTGCGTTTCACTGGTTCAGTCCCTGGACGATGAAATCAGAAAACAACCGCGAACATTACGCTTAAAGCCGGCACCGGATGAGGCTGTCAGATATCCCCAGCCTGTTGCCCTAAGGGTGTACAACCAGTACAGCCACTCCGGCAAAACCATGGGTATTATGCGCAGTATCGAGCCCAACGACACCGGGGCACCGGTGGTTCAAGATATTTTAAAATGTTTTCAGGTAGATAGTCAACAGACCTACGAAACTCATTCTCAACAACTGAAAAATGAAACTGAAAAAACCCAGAAGGACGCGGATAAATACTGCATGCTGGTATTTAACGTTCATGACGATCAGGGGGAGCCCATCGCCCAGGGTGATTATGATCTCTTATTGCTGGCCGGAAGCCGGTATCAGCCCGATAAACTGCCTAAAGGTTTTTTTACGGACCGCCAGATGAACGAAAAAACCGGCCGCCTGGTCTATTATCTGAATGCCGACAAAATGCAGGATATTATTAAAACGGGTAAATTCGGATTACGGGTGGTGGCCCGGCCCGTCAAAGGATTCGCCTATTATGCGGCGGCAGAATATCGTTCTTCCGGAAACGAGGCGGAAAAAATGTTAATGCCGAATCAGACCATTTATGTGGACATAACCCTCCATCGCTTTGTGGATAAAAATGTATTCAGATTCGGTCCGGCAACGGATAAGCCGGTTAATTTCAAAAAAGTTAAACCGTCCGGCGAAACATTGGTTTAAGACTATCTTTTTATATGCAAATCCACATAGATTATTGAGTTGCTTTCATGTTCTGTTGTGGGCTGACCTGGGTGTTGATAGGCCAGTTCAGCCCATGGCTATTATTCATGGGATAATGCCGGGACACCCTTGATGAACTCCCAGCTTACGACCGGAAGTGTCAGCATCATCACCGACTCCTGGTGGAATTGAGTGGCAAAGGATTTTGCCAGCTCGACAGCCTTGTGCATCTCATCCTGGGACACCAAAATGGTCAGCACTTTGGAGCGCTCGGGCGCCCCCTTATAATATCCCACTGTGTCCATCTCATCAAACCCCTCAAAGGCTTTTACGATCTGATTGTCCCGGAATTTCTCCCATTCCCCCAGGGAGACGGCCCCACCTCCGGGAATGGACAGGCCGAAAAATAATTGCACTTTGAACACCTCTTTTGCATCTGCGCCGGGGCAAACCGTCAGCGCGACTGCTATCAAAATAAAAGCCGCGAGTCTTTTTCCTTTCACATTACCTCTCTTTTCAGTTGAAGGACAGTCCCGGCTGCCGGATTTAATCTTGCTGGCTGCCGGGATGTTATTAAATTCGGGGTCTGCCTAGCCCCAATCCGGCTTGCTGCCAGCCAGGTAATCAAGGATACGGACCAATTGGCGACTTAAGTTTTCCGTGGCTTTGGCCAGATTTTCGGTAAACTGGATTTCCGACTTTTCGGGAAAATCCAGAAAATCAGACACGGCTTTAAGTGCCATAAACGGTTTTTCCATGGTCCAGGCCACCCAGCCCACGGCAGCCGCTTCCATCTCTTTGATGGCTGCATGGTTTTTCTCGATCATTTGCAGATCCGTGGAAGTCATGTCCAGGGAATTCCCCGTTGAGATCCCTTTTGTTTTCAAACCAATCGACTCGGCCATCTGTGCCATGTCCGCACAGGGGTAGCTTCCGATACCATATGCGTCAAATCCGGCCAAGGGGATACGTCGATCATGAAATTTAAGGCTGTCCCGGCTGATCACGGCCTCCCCGATTTCAAGCCCGGCCCGTTTGAACCCACCGGCTGTACCCGCATTGATCACCATATCCGGATTAAACCGCTCAATGGCGGCATAGGCAGACACAGCAGCCGATTGGGTCGCCACCTGGTCCACACCAAACCGGGGATCAATACCATTGGTCGCCAGCATCAGCCGGATGCCCCCCCGATGTCCGCAATAGGCCTTCATGGGCAGCCGACGGTCAAACACATTTTCCTCTGGTTTCAGACCCAGGGCTTCAATAGATGGTGCGGCTTCGGCCGCCATGGCAACGATTATCAGAATGGACTTTGGGTTGTCGGTCTGTTGCATCATATCCCCCTCAAATAACCGCGTTTCCGGCCGCCTTCCATTTCCCACTGGACCCCGTAGGGATCACGCCAATAGAAAAAAGCCATGGGAAAAGGGTCCAGCGTCATGGGCGGTCCGGGCTCCTCGCCTTCTGTTTTTTTGTTCGGATAGCGAACCATGGTCACACCGGGCTGTTCCTTGAGATAGTCAAAGACGGCCTGCACATCGGTTATCTCCAGGGCGGCATGGCGGATTCCCCCCATGTCATTGGTGTTTTTAATGGTAATGTCCGGATCACCTTTGGGATAATGATACCGCATCAACTCCAGGTAAAGGCCGGCCACAGGATGGTGAAGAAACCGGATGTCCACATTTACCGTTCCCTCCAGGAATCCTGCATCCTTGGCAAAGGAGGTAAGGGTCAAATTGGGATAATCCATCTTGCCGTCCTCATTATAGGCGGGCTCAAACCCCAGGGTCCGGCGGTAAAAGGCCGTGGCGTTGTCCAGATCATCCACGACCACGTTCAGGTGGGAAACCGCTGAAACAAGTTTTGACATGTCCTTGGGGTTTACAATGCGGCTGACCAGGTCCCGGGCAAATCCCGGCGCCACATCATGGCAGAACCAGACTTTTTTAGGGCTGACGCACTGCGCTGAGGCCAGCAAAAAGGGTTTGTAGCTGTCAGGCTCCCCAAACCGGCCGGTCCGGGTATCATCCGGACAGATTTTAATCCGGGCCGGTACCCGGGAAACCTTGAACAGGTTAGGATTTGAGGCAAATCCGGCGGCCAGGGCGCCAAAAAGATTAAACCCTTTGGCCCCGTATGATTTAACCCAATAATCATACCAGGGCCGGGAATAGTCGCCCAGAAAAGTTCCAACACCCGGGCAGTTGTCCAGGATGTCCAGCTCCTTTGGGGTAATCCATACGTTATGGGCGGTTTCAAATGGAATCAGCACCAGCGGTATCTCCGATTCCAGGAGAATTTGGACCGCATCCGGGTCCAGGTCAAAATTCAAATCGTTGAAAGGGGTATCCTGTCTAGGCCCGGCAATAAAATGGCAGGTTTCGCTGCTTCGGCCCGCCGGAAAAATGATTTGGTCAATACGGTGGACCAGTTCCGGGTGAAGCAGGACAAAGGTGGCAATGTTGGTAGCCGGGCCCAGAACCACCAGGGTAAGGCGTTTTGCTTCAAGCGCTTGGGCCAGGGCTTTTGTGGCATCGGTTTCAACAAGCTGGTGAATATCCATGGCTGCGGCCGCTCCCTTGACCACGGGAAGGCCGATGGGACCGAACCGGTTATCCAAATTCCGGGTTTGGGCCAGGGCGGTCTCCACGTCGGAATTCCCGAAAACGGTGCTAATTCCCTCCATCTTGACTGAAACGGCATTAAAAAGGTGGAGAACGCCAAAGACATCGTCCACATTACACAGGGCTCCTGAAGGGGACTGGGCACCGATGGACAGATTCGTATCAATCCATACGATTTTTTTTTCCAGGGCATCCAGGACGGTTTGGGTTACCAGGGAAGAGGACTGGGGATTCTGGCCTGTGATCAATCCTCTCTCAACCTCCACATGCCGGCTCTCTGGCTTGCCTGCTATGAAATCGGCCTGTTCCCCCCGCAGGGCATCCTCCAGATGATAGGGCAGTGCCTGGATATAGGCCGGAGGCACCAATTTTTCCTCGGCATCGGTAAAAGAGGTGAGTTTCAGCCCCTTGACCAATGCCTCACCATTGGTTTTTTGGGCCGAGAGGAGTCCGGTGGGGCCGTGACAAACGGCACCAATGAGTTTTTCGGCCGCATAAAATTCACTGACCACCCGAGCAAGGCCTTTGCTCTGGCTAAAATCCCAAAGTGTGCCGTGGCCACCGCACAGGAAAATCGTGTTAAATCTGCGGCAGGAGACGTCATCTATGCAGAGGGTCCGGTCCAGCATGGCCATGGCGGTTTTAGATGCCAGGAACCGCTTTGCAGATTTCGATATATACTCTTTTTCGGCGCTCAAGGGGTCGGGACTGGCTTTTCCCCCTTTAATAGAGGCAATGGTCACAGCGTATCCGGCATCATAAAATCCCCAGAAAGGGGTGGCCAGTTCTTCAAACCAGAATCCGGTCTTCTGGCCGGTATTCCCCAATTCCGTGTGGCTGGTAACCACCAGTAGGACTGATTTTTGATGATCAAGCTCAGGTTTTTCCCAGGTGTCGGTCATAATGAGATGTCCTTGAATTAAATGTTAAAATGAACAGGAATCAATCTTAATTACTATTGATGTCGGCGCTCTTAAGGCTCGCAATCAAAAAGAAACCATCCATATGACTTCGGATTTTAATCTGATCCCAAGCCTAACCGGCAATGCAGACGAAATTGATTTCGACCCGGTTTCTGCCCTTTGCCTTGGCCCGGTAGAGGCACTGGTCCGCCCGCTTGACCAACGTGTCAATGGTGTCTTTATCAACGTACTGGGTAACACCGAAACTGGCCGTGATTTTTCCGGCCCTTCCGTGTTCGGTTTCCATAATAATGGCCCGCAGTTTTTCAGCACTGGCGGCAGCACCGGAGCCGTCTGCCTGGAAAACGATCATGAATTCCTCCCCGCCCCACCGCCCCACGACATCCGTCTTCCGGGTCCATTTTTTAAAAATACCGGCAATGCTGACCAGAACCTCATCCCCGGCGTCATGACCAAAGGTGTCGTTGACGGATTTAAAATGGTCGATATCCATCATCAGCAACGACATTTTTTGACCATACCGTTGCTGCCGGTCAATGGCCGCCTGAATCTGACCCTCCACGTAACGGCGATTAAAAAGCCCGGTGAGCTGGTCTGTGGTAGACAGAACAGCCAGCTCCCGGTTCCTGATGTTCAATTCCTGATTGATTTCATGCAGCTCCCGGGTCCGTTCTCGGACTAAATATTCCAGGTTTTGGTTCATCTGTTCCAGTTCCCGGTAAATCCCGGCATTTTCCAGGGAAATGGCAGACTGGGAGGCAATAATTTTCAACAGCTCCAGCCGATCCTGCCTAAAGGCGTCGGGCAATTGGGAGTTTTCCAGGTAGAGCAAACCCGTGATTTTATCCTGGCGAACAATGGGCACACAGCAGACGGATTTCGGCGCCCGGGTCTGGAGATATTTGCACCGGCTGAAGTGTTCATCACTGTTTTTGGTATTGAACACCACCCCTTGGCCGGAATGGATGACATAATTCACCACGACAGGGGACAATTCATTGGAATCCTGGAACGGTATGCCGGTTTCAACGCCTTGGTCGGCGGGCATATGCTTATCCGCTCTGCCGGCCATCATAAAGATGCCGCCCTGTTCCAGGAGAAGTATGCCCCGCGTGGCCCCGGCGTTCTCCACAGCCAGGCGGAGCAGCTCGTCGGCCAGCTGTTCTTTTTGCATAAATGTGGAAATGGCCTGGGATGCCTTTATCATGGATCTTAAGTCCAGCACCTCGGAAAAAGATTCCGTGCAGACGGAGGTGGAGATACTGGACGGGGTTATCAATTCGGAACGTTCATCTTCCAGTAATTCTTGAAATTCCGAAAAAAGCCAGGTGATTTTACCCGTGGCACCCCAGCGTCCGTAAACCGCGATGGCTCTCTCGATGCAGGACTTGGCCAGGTGCTGTTTTCCCCGGGTTTCCCAGAAGTGACCCGCCAGTTCATCGGACAGGGCGGCATCCAGATAGAAATTGGACGCCAGAGCCTGGTCCCGCGCCTGATCGTACAGATCCATGGCCGCGAGGGTTTCCCGTGAAATCCGGGCAATCTCCGCCCGAATCAGCAGGTATTTGTGTTTGAAATTTTCAGGGCATAGATCTGCCCACGCCCGGAATCGTTCCAGGTTTTGAAGAGCCGCAGCCAAGTATTCGGGCTGTTCCGCCTGCCCGGCCCGGTCATACCCCATGGTCAGGTGCAGGGTTGCCCAAAAACAGGCATCAATCTGGATAATCTGGGCCTGGACCGTCTCCTCGATAATCGTCAGCCAGTGGGTCAACAGGGGTAAAGGTTTAAAATCCCGTGCCAGTAAAGACGCCCGGATCACCGAATAGACCGTATGGCCGAAAAAAAAAGGGGCGTCTTTATAACCGTTAAGGGTTTTTTCCGTTGAAAAGGCCTCGTCGTCCAGGGAATCAAAGGACCGGGTTTCGCCCTTGAGATGGCGAAGGGGTTGGATGACGATCAATTTCAACAATTGGGCAATATCGTTCATTCGGGCGGCGGTCAGGTATGCCAGGCTATCATTGGCCTGTTGTTCAACCCTGTCCAGGGGGGCACCCGACGCCAGGAGTACATGGGCCAGTTGAAGAAACACCCATCCGGCATAGGGAGAACCCGATTCAAGGGAGAGCTTGGAGGCCGCATGCCAGTAATCGTAACTGGTATGCAACGGTTCAAGCCAATGATTGATCCCCAGGGCAAACACGTGATAAGTATAATTTTTCAGGGCCGCCACCTGGTATTTGTCGGCCAGCCGGACGGCCAGTCTGCCAATGGCATGCCCCTGCCGATAGTCGCCGCCGGAGCAAAGAACTGTGGCATATCCGATATAGCCAATGGATGTGATCGGGCAGTTCCCCCGCTCCATGGAAAGCCGGGCGCTGGTGGCAGCCACGGCGGCCAGCAGGGGGCCCCGGCCCAAAAGATAACCATCCGTAAACATATCGAAGAATAATTCCTGGGCCAGAATGAAATCGGGGTCATCCACTTCCTGCCGGTCGTAAAGATCGTCAAAATCGCAGATTTCCAATATACGCCCTATTTTCTGCTGTTCCCTTTCAAAAATTGCCAGCAGTCCTGGGTCATCCCCGGGGAATTCGTATCCAAGCAGGCCAAGGGCCTGGTATTCAAGATCAACCGCCTTTTGGTACAACCCCTGGTGGTGGTATTGCTTGGCCTGGATATTACAGAGAATAAGTTTCTCCTTGCGCGTCCGGGTGTTGCTGCGGATCGTCCGGTACAGTACATCGGCCCGGTCAAAAGCAGAAACCAGGTAGCAGGCTTCAGCCAGTTCCAGGTGGATTGCCATGGCAAGGGCGTGGTGTTTCTCCCAGCAATCACTGTCCAGCAGGGCGGCCCCGTGGGAAAGGCAGGTTTCAGCCACGGCAAAGGCTGCGGACTTTTTTGCTTTTTTGCCGGCTTTAAGATTCAGCCGGGCCAGCTGTGTTCGTTCCTGGGCTCCGGCCATGTCCCGCCCCTGGTTCAGGTGTTCCACTGCATCAAAAAGCCGGTCACCGCTTCCAGACACCTCAGGGGTATCCATAACCAGCCAGCCGATACGCCAATGCAGGGCTACTTTCTCCCGCTCCGGCAGCATATCATAGATCGCCTGTTGGATTCGGTCATGGGCAAAAACAAACGCGCCCCCGGGCATCTCGCCGGCCTGACTGACCATCCGCAGCTCAAAGTCATCGTCCAGGGGCTGTATCAACCCGAGTGAAACCGCCGGCTGCAGATAAACGGCTGCTTTGTGCCGGGACATTTCAGCCAATCGCCCCAGCAGGTCCAACTCAAAAAAACTGCCGATGCAACTGCCCAGCTTTAAAAGCGCTACGGTTTTTTCGGATAGGGAACTTATACCGGTTTTCAAAGTTTGGACCACATTATCGGCATAGGGCAGCGCCTCAATTGATTCAGTCCGCCATGTCCATGATCCGGCATCATAGTCAAACCAGAGATGACGGTCTCTGTACAGGGATCTTAAAACAATTTTAAAGAACAGGGGATTCCCATGGGTCTTTTCATGCAGTATCCGGTTCAGCGCCAAAATGTCTTTCCGGCTTAAACTGAGGGTGTCTTTCAGTAAATCTTCCTGTACAGACGCATCCAGTTCTTCCAGACAAATTGATAAAACCTGTCGGGTGGCCGCTTCAAACCCCGTCATGGCAACCATCAGCGGATGGGTTCCAAAAACTTCGTCACTGCGATAGGCACCGATGATAAAAACGGCATGCTCTTCAAGAACCGGGGCGAGAACCTCGAGCAGGGACAGGCTTGCCTGATCAATCCACTGAAGATCGTCCAGAAACAAGACAAGGGGATGTCGGTTACCGTTAAAACAGGAAATCAGATTGATGAACACGGCATTAAACCGTCCCCGCTCCTCATCAGCAGGCAGTGTTTCAATGGCCGGCTGGGGACCGATGAGCATTTTCAGCTCCGGAATTACATTGGTGAGAACCCGCCCGTTTTGCCCCACCGCTTCCAGGATCGTCTTTTTCCATGCCGCCACCTTTTCCGCACCTTCACCCATAACCTGCTTGACAAAGCCGGACAACGCCTGGACCATTGCCGAATAGGGCTGGTGCCGTAGAAACTGGTCAAATTTACCGCTGACAATATATCCTTGCCTGGCCGACAGGGGTTTGTACAGTTCCCTGACCAGTGAAGTTTTACCCACACCTGATTTCCCCGACACAAAGACCAGTTGCCCCCGGCCCTTGCACACGGAGCTAAAATGGTCCAGCAGGGTACGGATCTCCCTTTTCCTGCCGTACAGTTTTTCCGGAATGATAAACCGGTCATTCAGGTCCTTTTCAGCCAGGGGAAATGGAATGATATTCCCTGTGTCACGGTATTGTTCCAGACAACGTTCCAGGTCGGCGTATAATCCATCTGCACTCTGGTAGCGTTCTGCGGCATCCTTGCTCAAAAGCTTGAGCACGATGTTTGATACCGCCCCGGGGATATCAGCCTTCAGGTCTGCCGGTGGTTCCGGCTGGAGGGCGATATGGCTGTATATCAATTCGTTGGGATCTTGTGTGATAAAGGGCAGACGACCGGTGATCAGTTCATAGAGCACCACGCCCAGGGAGTAAAAATCCGTACGATAATCCAACCCCCGATTCATGCGACCCGACTGCTCAGGTGACATATACGCCCTTGACCCTTCAACAAAAGTTGGATTGATAACAGCCCTGGCTTTGTGGGGAAATTCCAGGGCGGAACCAAAATCCACCACACTCACATTTTTTTTCCTGTTGTCCCACAGGATATTATCAGGGCTGAGATCTCTGTGGCAAAAGGACTGACGGTGGATCTCCCCCACAATCCGGGAAATACCCAGGCCGATCAACAGGCCCGTGACCAAATCAATCCTGTTGTCTTTCATTGTGTGGCGTAGCGAAGTGCCTTCCAGGCACTGGGTTACGAGAACAGCGGATGTCCGGGTTTCCAGAAATTCCCAGGCCTTTGGGATGCCGAGAATATCCAGGTGCCGGAGAATTTCGAATTCCCGGCTCAAGCCTGAAATCTGCCTGGCTGTGGGAAAGGTTTTTAACGGCCGTTTCAGCCAGACAGCTTGCCGACGCTTTTCGTCAATTCCTGTATAAACGACGCTCTTATGACTGCTGTAAATACGCCGTAATTTCGAATATCCCTCAAGCTGCATGACATTTTTTCTCCCCTGGAATGTGCTCAATAACAGCCATGGGCTGGTCTGGCCTATCAACACCCAGACTCAACCCACAACGAAACATGAAAGTAACTTAGCAAATTATTGGAACTTTCATATAAAAAACAACGAGCTCAAACTCTTAGATTGCGAATAAGGTCAACCTATTCGCCATCCGAAAAAAAGTCAAGAATTGAAAGAGGCGGATTCCGCTTTATCAGCCTCTGATTCCATTCGCATCCAAGGGGCGGACAGGGCATGTATAATGCCTAAGCCGCACCATATCCAGCCCTTTGTGGTTTATAACGCAACCTGATCTTCAACGTCTTCAAACAATCTGCATAATTCCGGATCAAGGTCCCAGGTCTTTTTCAATCTATCATAAAAATCATGGAACACCAGGGGCCCGGCACTGTTTGTGATCCACTTGCCCACAAACCGGTTAAAACGATCAAAACCAATGGTCCCGGCCAGTTTATACAGGGCCATTGTTCCTTTATTTCCCTCCAGATAGTCGATATGGTCGGCAAA
>Ga0193963_1000522_pt1 | contig 19935 bp, 19 predicted proteins | sample FB_6_MG_FD_140359 | JGI IMG/M metagenome (GOLD analysis project Ga0193963, IMG submission 140359) | Microbial mat bacterial communities from the Broadkill River, Lewes, Delaware, United States - FB_6_MG | ecosystem: Environmental > Aquatic > Freshwater > River > Microbial mats | place: USA...
ACAATACCAACACACCCGCTATATACCACCGCCACCCTAAATATATGCCATACTCATACAGAGCGTCTCTATTGCTATACTTTATTGCAAGATTGCAAGACACAATAACGGCTATAACCTATTGAACATACAGTAAACAGCATGGCAAACAGCGCTATATATATCCATTTACGGTGAGGTCTATGTATGCAAAGCTACCCTAAAAAACAAACCACTATAAAGTTATCACAAAGCAAACAATCACAAATAGTAAAACTGCTACTCATAACACTGCTTTGTATCAGCGATTCAGTCAATGCTGACGAACAAGCAATAGACAGTGTAGTCAATAGCGACGTAAATACACCTGCAAGCTTAATGGCCCATAGTGATATTTATATCAATACCACTACTACAACACAAAATGGTCAAGCAACAGCCAGACACAACACCTATCACTGTAGCGATACACCCGTGAGTGTCATCGCTACCAGTATCCAAGACTTAGCACTGATTTGCGATGGCGCACAGCAGGCGGCTTATTTTTTAGCGCAATATCAACTGGTGATTACTCAAACAATCGTTATTCGTATTATTGAAAGACCACTGAGCTTTCAAGGTTACTCAGCCTATGGCAGTTACAATAAACACACTAACGCTATCGAAATAATGTCATTGGCGTATATTCAGCAACATACCGACACCCCTACAATGTACGGACAGCCCTTTGATCAAATACACTACAAAGCTGCCGTAGCCCATGAAATGGTGCACTCGATATCACATCAAAACAGCCCACTAGACACCTTAAGCCAATCCGCACAAGAATATCTCGCCCATGCAACCCAGCTGGCTGTATTGCCAACACACTACCGCAGTGTGATCATTAACGCCGCTAATATTGAACCTTGGTTACCTGGAGATACCATTAGCGATATTTATATGGCGATATCACCGACTAAGTTTGCCGTAAAATCCTATTTACACCTGACCACAACCGCCGACCCAAGTGCTTTTGTCAATATTATTCTCAATGCAAAATGGATGTATGTGGACGCCTCTTGAGAGATAATTAATAGCGCCTTTCGTAGGTATGGGTATTAACTGATAAGACTTTTCGCACTAAGGCGTATGCGTGCTCCACACTGCAAACTCATTGCCGCTGGGCTCTGTAAAGTGAAACCGCCGCCCACCGGGAAAGGCAAAAATGGCTTGCACAATAACACCACCGGCTTGCTCTATTTTTATTTGCGTTGCCTCTAAATCATCGCTATAAAAAACGATCAATGCGGCACCGGTAGCCGTTGTAGAGGCCTGATCGGATTGAAAAAAGCCACCATCGATACCGGCATTAGAAAACGCCGTATAGCCGTCGCCAAAATCCTCGAAAGCCCAATCAAAGACTTGCGAAAAAAATGCTTTAGTCGCCGTTAGCGAGGTCGCAGGAAGTTCAACATAATTAATTTTTTCATGTTTGTCTGTCATTTATCAACAGCCTATTATTTGTGAAAAAGAGAGGCTCAATGCTAAAGTATTCACGCCCAATATGCTATCGCATGAGGCGTATAATAGAATATAGTGCACTACATATCATAAATCTCTGTAATTAACGGCCTGTGGTTAAAAACCTATGGTTTAAAGTCTTTGAGTAACAGCCCTTTTAACTCACTACGATAATATATAGCTAGGCATTATTAATCATAGGACACTGAATTAAAGGCTATAAATAATGCCGCCTACACCAAAAAGCAATAAGCTGAGAAATAAACAAAAAGCAAGAAACGTTATGGGTGGCTTGAATATTTTTGACATCGAATCTATTGTAAAACAACCTCATTTACCATGAGTTATTAGCTCGACCCCAAACAGAGGCACAGCCAAAAATAATAGAACGACCAAAACCAAAAGGTCAATCGAGATAGTTGTTATAGGTTTTATCTAGTGGTAATTATTGGCGAACACGCCGATCTAATATTAGCCTTAGTATAACGATTGAAGCATAACGATTGACAAAAGCAGTGATGACAATGCGGTTATGCCCATAACGACTAACACTAAAGATCTATTATGGAATAAATTTGCTGTAATAGCCCTAGTTGCTATGTTATCGGCAACAACAGCTATAGCACCAGCAAACCCACTATAATACCAACAGGAGTAAAACCCATTATGGGGGTTAGCAGTATAGCGCTACACTTTTATGCCATCATCTGTAGTGCTATGGCCTATGTTATCTAGTGAGCATTGAGCGTTAGAGAAATGCAACTTCTAGCTCAGCAACCTCCACTCTTTAATAGCATCAAACCCTGCACACGGCTATAAGCCTTCATAAGAAAGAACGCTTAGTATTGGTCAAGGTAATGAGTCAATTATTCAAACCGTCTCTTCGCGTAATTCCTCAACCTCTCACTCTATTAGTCTCTTTAACCGCCTTAAATTCTTAACCCTCTTAATTTCTCACACTTTTTTAATTTCCTTACTCTTTTAATTTCTCATACTCACAAACGATAATGAATACCATTTACATTCAGAGCGTTATGTTATATCATCCTGTTTTAATTTAATACCTACCTTACGAGAAAGCGTGATGAAATCGAATATTCACCCAGAATACCGCGACGTATTGTTCCACGATACATCATCGGATACTTATTTTGTTATTGGCTCAACATTAAATACAGAACGCACCGCTGAATACAAAGGAAAAACCTACCCTTATATGTCTATTGATATTTCTAGTGCCTCACACCCCTTCTATACAGGAAAACAGAAGGTTACTCAAAATGATGGGCGTATAGCCAGATTTAAGAAGCGCTATAGCCGTAAGGATAACCAATAATGCAAGTATGCGGCTCATTAAAAGCCGCGAAAGCTTCATCATCAAGCACAACCAACTCGTAAAGTGCAGGAAGCATATCCATGTTACCTGCAAGTCCAACCAACCTTCATCTTAAAGCGCTACAAAGAAAGGCTAAAAAAGCACTGACTATTGAACCACTTCAAATTATGACTACAATCTCTTGTGCTCATAATCTAAATAATATCCCAGTATATAGATTTAACCTTTTATTGTTACCACCTATTAGGTAGTGTAAACCTATTACACCGCCATATACTTTATAAGCTAATTAAGAATCAACTACATACTGATAGTATTTCACTGACTAAATTTGAAAAATCTAACGGCGTTATATAAACGTAATTAAAGATCTGATAAATTCAGGCCGAGTCATAGCATTTATTAAATTGAATTCAGTGTGTTTCGTCTTTGCAAATATTATTGCTCCAGCCTCTTCAAGTGACCTTACTGTCACATAGTTTTCATTAGGTCTTAATTTTTTTTGACGTTTACCTCCATTGGTACAAATAATACCCGACAACCATTGAGAATCACTGATAGTTATAGGCAACCCACATAGAGGGCCACAAAGCTCTTGCTTTGATAGTGAATTGATAAGTAATAGTATATCGGAATTCTTTGCAGCACACCTGGCGCTATTATATAATTTTACTGTAAAACATGTATTTTTTTTAGACACACCTTCTGCATAAGTTATAGTCATTTCCAGCAATTCAGATGCTGATATTTTATGACGTCTTAATGCGTTAATAAGCTCAACAGCAGTCATTCTTAATATAATTTTTTGTTTTTTGCTAACATTATCAATCATTTTAAAAACCTACCCTATTTATAACTATCAATATATATTATTCCTATCTATATCTTTCATTGATTTTTTGAATTTTAAATTCGGAATAAACAAATGAAGTTTGTTCTCGAAAAAAGCAAATTCTATATTTAGTAAATAAATCTTTACTGGTTTTGTCGCTTAGTGTCATATTGATGCTGCAATTTGTGGCTGATAAATTTGCATTTTTAATAATAAATATAAAAACCTAATGTAAGGAATAATTATGAAAAAAAATTTTTGCAAGGGGCTATTTTTCGTTAGTTTGGGTGTAGCAGTAATGCTTACACCAGTATCTAATGCTCTTGAAATTCAAGCAGGTGATTGGAAACTTTCAATGAACGGTCATGTTAACGTACATGCTATTTACGTTGACTGTGATAATAGTGGTAATACAGTTGCAGGCAATGCACTACTTTGTATTGGTGATAATGCATCTTCAGTTTCAAATGGTTATAGCCCCGCAAGCTTCAATTTTGGCGTTTCTACTAATAAAAAGGGTTACGATATTTCTGCACATATCGCTATTGAACCAGGCACTACAGATAATGCAGCCTTTAACGGTAATGGTGACGGCGAATCATATCGCGCGTATTTTACTATTGGTAGCCCAAAGATGGGGACGTTGAAAGCGGGCCGTGCTTATGGTGTATTTGGTATTGATGTTACTCTTCAGGATATGTCACTTGCCGCCGGCATTGGTGCCCCAGCTTTAGTTAAAAGCCCACTAAATACAACTTTTGGCGCAGCGGGTTATGGTTATATCTTTCCTGACCGCATATCTCAAATTACCTATTCGAATCAAACAGATTCAGGGCTTAGTGGTACAATTGGGATCTTTCAGCCGTTAGATTTAGTGTCATTTGGAGGTGCAGGCTTTGTAGGTGATTCTGGGTCCGAAAGGCCCGGTGTACATGGTAAAGTTCGTTTTGACCACAGTGCTGGCTTTATTTCTTCAACATTTTTAGTACAGTCAGTTAATAACGGTAACGCTAACTATACAGCTAACGCAGTAGATCTGACAGCAACCGCTAACTTTGGTGCAACGTCTCTTACTGCTTCAACATTCAAAGCAGACGGTGTAGGCTATTATGGTTTGTTTATTGATGCTGCTGACAGTGCTGGTAACGCACGTGATACGGATGGTTGGTTTATTCAGGCCACTCACACTATTGGTAATACCAAACTTGGTATCAATCATGGTGTTTCGAATGTCGATATGGCAACTGCAGACACGACAACACTTATTAAAAGTGAACAAAAAACTACAGCAGGTATCTATTACGTATGGATTCCAGGTATAACTGTTTCAGCTGAATATTCTGATATTATGGCTGAAAGTCATGCTGGTGAAAAAGTCGAAAATAATGCATTCAGCGTTGGCTTTTCAATGTCTTTTTAAAGTTTCTGCCTCAACTTCTCTGTATTACTCTCAATATTTTGCCGAACGGTATTCTGTTCGGCTTTTTTAATTGTGCTATAATCATATGTGTTAATAATAAAGGTGATTTTATGTCTTTTACACTACGTCAGCTTAGATATTTTGTGGCGGTTTCTGAAACGGGGAAAATAACTGAGGCAGCAGTAAGTGTTAGTATATCTCCATCTTCGATTACTGAAGCCATAAAAGAGCTGGAAAGTACTTTAGGCGCAGACCTATTAGAACGAAGCAGATCAGGTGTTAGGCTGACCTGTGAAGGATATCGTTTTTTACAATCTGCCAAAAAAATACTTTCAGCTGTAGCCGAAGCTAAAAATAATTTTAGACAATCATCTTACGAAACTGAAGGAAGAGTAGTAATTGGGTCTTCAGTAACAGTATCAGGCTATTTTTTATCTAATATCTTTGAAGCATTTAGACGAGCATACCCTAATATTGAAGTTGAATTCCATGAGCACAGCAGAGTTGTAACTGAAAGTAAAATTGAGAGAGAACAGATTGATATTGGAATTATTTTAACTTCTAATGTAATCAATTCTGCACCTCTTGAAACAATTTCTCTTCTTAAGTCAGAGAGAAATTTATGGCTGGCAGCGAACCACCCTTTGACAGCAAAAGAAAGTGTTTCATTAATTGATATTGCCTCTGAAAACTACATTCAACTATTAATTGATGAAGCAGAAAAAACGACATTATCATATTGGAATGACAACCACCTTAAGCCAAATGTTATATTTCGAACTGAATCGGTCGAAGCTATCAGGAATATGGTAGCAATTGGAGCAGGTGTTACTATTTTGTCTGATATGGTTTACCGACCATGGTCACTTGATGGTGATCGCATTGAAACAAGGCCTATAATAGAAAACATTCCTACCATGGACACAGGCCTAATTTGGAAAAAAAATAAAACACCATCACACGAAGCAAAATTATTTATTGATTTTTGTCGCATGAAATATACTTCGGGTGTTAAATCATAGTTTCATGGCGTAATGTCTTCTAATAAACCATTTCTTACATTGTAAATCCAACCATGAATATTTAATTCTTCACCTCTTGATCGAGCGTCTTTGACTATAGTAGTTCTACGTAAATTCTTAACTTGTTGGACAACATTCATTTCACATATTAAATCGTGCATTTCTTGACCATCAAGCTCGGCAGCTAAACCTTGATCAATATTGTCTATAATATCAACTATATTATGAACCCAGTAATCTACAACGGTTTCTCTTCTTCTATTAATTGCTGCAGAGACGCCACCACATTCATAGTGTCCTACAACCATTATATTTTTAACCTTTAATATATCCACCGCATACTCTAAAACTGAAAGAAAATTCATATCACTTTCAATAACTTGATTTGCAATATTGCGATGTACAAATATTTCACCCGGAAGCACGTCAAACATTTCATTAACCGGAACTCTACTATCAGAACAGCCTATCCAAAGATAGTCAGGGTTATGTAATTTTGATAATTTTTCAAAAAAATAAGGGTCATCTTCATTAATTTTATTTGCCCAAATTTTATTTTTTACAAAAAAATCACTGCATTTATTACACATAAAAATACCATTTATAGAAAGGGACATTAGCCACCTTAAAAGGGTGGTTATTCTTCTCAACCAAAAACAGACACTTAATATTGAGAATTGTTATAATTATTTAGTATTCAATTATTCTAGGTTAGAATATAAACACCACCTATTGTAGTAACGGATATAATTCCCGCTATTACATATCATTGTTTCGCATTTTAAATAAATGGCCATTTTTTCAGGTGATAAAAATATTTTTTCACTGGCTCGTTCTCATCACTTTATAAGTCCATCACTGAGTAACTTATAATCGAAAAATTTATCCTTTTATTGAGATGACTACGTTCTATATAAAACCACCTTTCAGAAAACTACAATCCATCTCATATTCCTGTAGTTAAAAGCTTTTGGTATCAATATTAAAAATATCTCTGATACGATTATAATGATGGCTTAGCGCTTAAACTAATTATAATAAGTGCTAAAAATTACTTTTATCATCAAACACAAAGCCACCACGATATAACCCGCTGATTGTCACTCAACAAAAATTCTCTTTAGTATATTTTTACTACGAAGAAGGCACATATATTTTTTAATATTATTATCATTCCTTGAGCCGTCGATTTTTTCATAACTGTAATAGTTCATCGTCCACCTCATTAACCGAGAACTGAATTTTTATTCAATAAAAATATATATTGATTATGATATTCAGACTTTCTGTAATATCAGGCTCGCCACAGTATTGTTTGACTACCACCAGCGTTATAATACCTTCTTTAAATTCTTATGCGTAAGTGCTGTACTGCCATTTTTATTGATTTATAAACATCTCGGATTAAGGTAATATTACTTATTGCCAATGTATACAGCTCTATTAGAACAGAACACCCTCGAAATAAAGACCATTCAGTTTATTCTATTACAACAGCAATCATCCCCGCATCTAGACCTTCTTCGTCTTCACTCACATGAACCTCTGTTACCGTTCCGCTTACAGGTGCTTGGTGAGGAACTTCCATCTTCATTACTTCCATAATAAAGAGGTTATCACCTTCAGTAACCCTGTCGCCTTCTTTTACAAGCACTTTCCACATATTACCTGAGGTCTGAAGCTCTACATTTACACTCATAAATATTTCCTCTTAAATGATGCTATTTTTAGTACATAGTTCGTTAATGGCTTTCCTAAGGTTTTGAGCTTCTTCAACGGTAACCACTTTAAATCTTATAGTGTCACCGGGCTTAGCTTGGCCTAATTTCCAAAAACCTACGGTAGGTACAGTATAAGGATTTATAAAACCACCCATACTAGGCCCATCATTCATCAAAATGATTGGCGTCTGACCGGCAAGATTGATGGCTCCGATAGGGTAACCCTGATCAATTATGTTAGAAGGTTCCGTACCATGTTCAAGTGACTTATCAAAAGCCTTATTAGTAAAGGTCCAATCTGGTCCATCAAGTCGAAACCCCGTGCGATCGCTTTTTGCCGATAGTCTCCAGCTAGACTCTATGAAACGCTGATGACCTTCAGCGTCAATCCAATCATCATTTGGACCTTTAACTACCTCAACTTCCCAAATTTTATTTTCAGAGAACTTGGGTATACATTCAGGGTTAACCTTCCTTGAAGTATTGCCAAATTTAATTTGCTCAGAAGATGGCATATTTACAGGTAATTTTTGACCATTTTGAATAGCATGACCGTCCATACCACCTACACCTGCTTTATGAAATGTGGAACGAGAACCTAACCACGGCTCAGTAGCAAGTCCTCCAGCAATAGCAATATAGGCTCGGGCGCCACAACCTTTTACAAATGACATGTGCAATACTTGGCCTTTACATACCTTAATAGTTACCCACCGCTCTAAAGGGGTATCATCAAGTTTAGCTTGCATATCTGCACCAGTAATAGCGATTACCGTGTCATATTCAAATTTCAAAGTTGGACCCATATACTGACATTCTAGGCCTGCATCATTTTCGCTATTACCCACCAAACAGTTTGCTAAGCGGAATGACCAGTTATCCATAGGCCCAGATGGTGGAAACCCTTGATCCCAATAACCTTGCCGCCCCGGATAATCCTGTACAGAGGTTTCTAACCCTTTTTTTATTACCTTTATCATGGTGATCTCCTAAAAGCGGGTATTTTTATCGATTGAATTGACCCAATTTTTATAGTTTTTCACTGAGAACTTCTGATACTCGACAACGTTATAAATATAACTACCATCATCTACCTGACGTTCAATATGTTCAAACTCTTCAATCGAACATGGTATAAATTTTACTCTGTCACCCGGTCTAAAAAGACAAATGCTATTTTCAAACTGAGGGAAACGTTTTTCTGTGTCCCAGATGGGGACAGGTATACGTCCAAATATTTGGTAGCCACCTGGAAGGTGATCTGGATAAATTGCAGTAGATCCACCTCCCATACCGACAGTTCCCTTTGGCGTCCAAGTTCTGGGGGGGTTGTATTTAGGTGCTGTCATTACACACCGTGGGTCCAATGGCATCATAAACGGCAAACCAGGCCAAAAACCTAATGAGGCTACCCAGTATTCAGTTGCTGAATGAACGCGAGCAAAGTGTTCAGGGCTATCGAGGTTATTTAGCTCACTTAAAAGGTCTGCGTCTCTCTGTTTATCGGGATTGATTTTTTCGATATAGTCATTGATACATTCATCACTCCACGGATCCAGATAAACAGTTGGAAAGTAAAAAACTCGGCTGTCTAGCTCAATATCTTCACTAGGCCCTAAAGATTGAATTAGCTCAGCAACTTCACTTTTTACATAATCGAAGCTAGTAATATCAGGGTCATAGTGGATTAATGTCGAAGCAAAACAGGGAGCAGTCTCAATGATACCTTTAGTTTTATTGTTTTTAATTGCGGCTGCCAACCCTTGCCCCATGAAATTCAATTCGAGATTCATCTCGTTGCCAAATTCAATAAGTATATAACGATCACCACCGGGTAAAAACTTTGGTTCCTTATAAATCATAACTTCACCTCATTTAGCTATTTCAGAAGTTCATCTTTGAATTTATCTACAAATCCAGTAAATAATTGCATATTGATGAACTCTTGATGGTTTATCGTTTTACTTAAAAAGTCGACATTATTACTAATACCTGTCAGTGTCATCGATGCCAGTGTTTGATCTAGTTTCTTCGATGCTTCAACTCGATTTTTACCAAAACAGATAAGCTTGGCAATCATGGGATCATAATAAGCTGTAATTTTATCGCCTGACCGAATGCCAGTATCTAAGCGAATATTGGGGTCTTCATCAGCACCTGGTACTGTAAATATCTCTACATCACCGGGCGTTGGCAAGAACATTCTTGCTGGGTCTTCAGCGTAAATTCTAGCTTCTATTGCATGACCTTTGTGTTGAATAGAATCCTGTGTAATATGGGATAGATCTTCTCCCAAGGCTAACTTAATCTGCATGGAAATAAGGTCAGTCTTTGTAGTCATTTCTGTTACTGGGTGCTCAACTTGAATTCGAGTGTTCATTTCTAAAAAAAAGAAATCGAACGTATCAGCATCAAGAATAAATTCCACTGTTCCGGCACCGCTATACTTTTGCTGGCATGTTAAGTTAATTGCCGCAGCAGCCATCTTTTCTTTAATTTCATTTGGAATTTCTGGTGCTGGAGACTCCTCCAATATTTTTTGGAAACGACGTTGGATGGAACATTCACGTTCGTATAAGTGAATTGCTCTGCCATCGCCAAAGCCAAAAACCTGAATTTCAATATGCCTCGCACGAGGAACATAACGTTCCATAAAAATGGTTCCGTCACCAAAAGAACGCTCAGCCATCTTTTGAGTTGATTTAACAGTGTCAATCAGTTTATCTGGAGCGTCTACTAGCTGCATGCCAATACCACCACCACCAGCGGAAGCTTTGACTAAAAGAGGATACCCCACCGCCTCACCGGCTTCGATAACACCATCAGTATCACCACATGAAAAGCGTGCGCTGCCTGGTAATACCGGAACGTTTGCATCAACTGCAATAGTTCTCGCGCGTTCCTTATCACCCATATCCTGAATGGAATCAGATGAAGGACCAATCCAGTGAATGTTGTGTTTCTCCAATAGAGCAGCAAACTCACAATTCTCAGAAAGAAAGCCATAACCTGGGTGTACAGCATCTACTCCGGCAGATAAACATACATCCAGTACGCGCTCTGCCCGAAGATAGCTTTCAGACGCTTTTGCAGGGCCAATATGATAAGATTCGTCTGCCAGCTCAACATGCAATGCATTTTCATCAGCTGTTGAATAAACCGCTACTGTTTTAATACCAAGTTTTTTGCAACTTTTAATTACACGGCAAGCTATCTCTCCGCGATTTGCAATAAGTACTTTTTTCACTTTTAACTCCTTCAAATTAGCTGATAAAGCTAGCTAGCTTAGACTTAACTGCTGCTGCGACTGCAATAGCATTTGGTGTATCAGAATGCACACATATAGTTTTGGTATTAACATTAATATCAATACCCTCTATACTACGAACAACTCCTTCAGTAACCGCTCGGTAACACCTCTCAGCAGCATCCTCAGACGAAATAGCATGATGTTCACGAGTAATAATTAAATTTCCGTTTCGATCGTAATCTAAATCGGCAAAAAATTCAGGGATAAACTCTATCCCTCGTGCTTTGAATATATCCTCGTGAAGAGTGCCACTGAGACCAAACACTGGAACATTGAATACCTGAGCAGCATCAGCCACAGCATGTGCAGTTTCTTCATATTTGGCCGCCATACCATATAGAGCGCCGTGTGGTTTAAGATGATTTAGCTGCATATCTGCTTCATCAAGAAACCCTTTGAGTGCACCTATTTGATAAATAATGATGTTTTTCATTTCATCTCTACCTATCTTCATTTCTCTTCTGCCGAACCCTTGTAAGTCTGGTAGAGAAAAATGTGCGCCAACTTTCACACCATATTCTTTAGCAAGTTTTAATGTCTTAGACATGTGATTTGGGTCAGAACCATGAAACCCACAGGCTACGTTAGCCTCTGAAATATAGGGCATTATTTTTTCATCTTCGCCCATTTTGTAAAGACCGAAGCTTTCACCCATATCACAATTAATATTTACATTTATAGACATATATAGCTCTCCATAAAGCGTGCGCTAGTCTTGTAAATTAGCCATAACCTTTAAACGAACTTGGTCGGCGATTACGGCAATGATTAATAATGAACCAATAACTACTGTTTGAAGATAAGATTCAATTCTAGCTAAATTCATACCGTTAGTTATCAGGCTAATAAACAGGGCACCAAGAACTACATTTTCTATCCTACCAGCTCCCCCCCTTAGGCTTACACCAGCTATTACACATGCAGCAATCGATTCTAGAGGAAAATTCGAGCCGATATTAGCTTCGCCTGTATCGAGTCGAGCGGTAAGAAGAATACCGCATACCGCAGCAGCTGCACCACTAATTACATACGCAAACATCAGCACTTTTCGTGTGTTAATACCTGACAGTTGAGCTGCTTTTAGATTGCCTCCAACAGCATAAAAATAACGACCTGTTCTGGTCCAGTTGGCAAGAATAGTCAGTACAATAATAGATAAGAAGCAAACCCATATGGGAGAGGGAATGCTTAATAACTGGCCAAAGCCAAATATATCAGAGAATTCAGCAGGCATACCGTACACGGGAGTCCCTCCGGTCATATACAATGCGATACCGAAACCTACAGAAGACATACCCAAAGTCATCATAAATGGATTGACGTTAAAAATAGAAACACCGAGACCATTAACAAAACCAATGGTAATGCCTGCTGCAACACCTGCAATAATACCAATACTAATTGCTAACATAACCGATTCAGGGTAAACACTATAAATACTAGCCATCACCGTAGCACCGACAACGGAAGTTATAGCTACAATAGTACCTACAGACAGATCAAAACCACCAGTAAGCAATGCAAACATTTGCCCCATTGCTACAAGCATCAAATAACTAGACTGCCTGAGAACATTCATCATGTTTCTACCTGTCAAAAAATTATCTGAAAGAAAGGTAAAAATTGCAATTGCTAGAACTAGGAGAAATGGTAAAACGCCTAAACGAACAAATGTGACTTTAAACCAATAGAATATTTTTCTAGTCTCTTGTTGCGTTTTTGTAATACTATTCATTGCTCTTCCTCCCGCTCAAAGAAATTTTTAAGCAAGTTTTGTTCAGTGATATCATTTTCGTGTAATTCTTTTTTCAACTCACCTCGATACATAACATAGGCTCTGTTAGAGAGATGGATAATTTCAGGAAGGTCAGAAGAGATAATAACGACTGCTGCACCCGCCTCACATAATGCAGCAATAAATTGATAAATTTCAGTTCGAGTACCAACATCGACACCAACCGTTGGCTCGTCAAATACGTAAAGCTTTACGTTTCGTGTGAGGCATTTAGCCAGAAGAACCTTTTGTTGATTACCACCTGAAAAATGTTCTACTTCTCGTTCGATATTCATCGGGTGAAGTTGTAGTTTTGTTGCCAAAGATTTAGCCAGAATTAATTCTTTATAGCGTTTTAAAAAAGGGCCTGATGATAAGTCCTCTCTATCAAGTGAGGGTAGAGTTATGTTTTCTCTACAATTTCTAATCATTGCTAGGCCTTCATTCTTTCTATCAGGCGGGTTATAGAAAAAGCCACGATCGAGCATTTTCTTTGGACCGAATCCTGTTACGTTTTCTCCATTGAACATAACGCAACCTTCTGAAACATTATGCAAACCAAAACAAGACCTTAAAAGCTCAGATTTTCCTGAACCTACTAGACCAGCCAAACCAACAATTTCGCCTTCCCTAACGTCAATTGATACATTTTTGAGACTTCCATCGGTTGTCGATAAATTTCTTACTTCAAGAACTAAACCTTGAGGATTAAATTTAACCGTTGGAAACACCTTATCAATGACCCTGCCCGTCATTAGTGTAAGGAGTTGATCTTCGGATGATTCTTTAGCGTTAACGGTTGTAATATATTTACCATCACGAAGAACAGTAATACGATCTCCTATCTTCTTTATCTCACTCATTCGATGAGTAATATAAATAATCCCTACCCCTTTTTCTCTCAATTGATTTACAAGTTTGAATAGTCGATTTGTTTCCCTATCAGTAAGTGATGCTGTAGGTTCATCTAGAATTAAAATAGAAAGATCTGACCGAAATGCTTTAGCAATTTCAATCATTTGATGCTCTGCCCTTCCCAAATATTCTACTTTTGATTCTGGTACAAGTTCAAAACCAAGGCGATCAAGTATTTCCTTAGCCTTTCGATTATTCTCTCTATGATCGAGTATTCCGTAATTTTGATCTTCTGCCCCCAAGAAAATATTTTGCGCAACAGTGAGTTGCGGGACCAAAGAAAACTCCTGAAACACTGCACTAATGCCCAAACCACGTGCTTCATGTACGGAGTTGAGAATAGTTGGCTCACCCTTAAAAAGTATTTGTCCCTCAGTTGGGTGTTGAACACCAGCAATAGTCGATATTAAAGTGGATTTTCCGGCCCCATTTTCTCCAAACAATATATGCACTTCTCCAGGCATAACTGTTAATTGAATATCTTGCAGTGCTGTTACGCCAGGGTATTGTTTTGTAATATTCTTGAGTTCAAGAAGAGGCTGTACATCTTTAGCGCACAACTTATTTATCTCTTCCCTAGCATTTACTGCCATAGGAATATCACCAACGGTAATATGTGCTTGTTGAGTAACCATTTGTACAGCCTCCTGACTTACTTAACTTGGAACGTAGGTTTGAAGTTTTGCGGGGCAAGAGCTGTAGTGTCATCAAAAGAATTAACATTCTTTTGATCAATTACAGCCAGAATAGGACCGACATGCTTGTCATATTTTTTGCCTTCTAGAATTCTAACCGTTTGATCAATGGCAATTCGCCCTTGAATAACTGTCGAGTCAGTTGGCGCTGCGAGAATTTGCCCTCGTTTAATACCACGATGAACTCCAGGAGTGTAGTAATAGGACATTACTTCCACATTGTCAGTAAGACCGCGAGAACGAAGTAGCAAAACAGCAGCTTCAGCAGTTACGGCCGTGCCTACAATGTAGTTAAGGTCAGGATGTGCTTCCAATGTATCTTCAACAAGTTTTAGCTGAACTTCTTTACCTGTATCACCATATTTAGTTTCAACAAGTTCAATAGCACTTCCAGCAATTGCTTCCTGAAAGCCTTTGTTACCCGCTTCGACCCAACCAGCACCAGGAGGCCCAGGGAACCAACCCACTTTTACCCTTTCGCTTCCTTGTGGATGAATTCTTGCAAGGTACTCACCAGCCTTATAGCCCATCTCACCAAATGAGACTAATGACTTAGCAGAAATATCTGTTGATGAAACGCCATTAATAATATCAATGATCGGAATGTTATTACTTTTTGCTTCTTCGATGACATTGTTTAAGCCTTCATAGGATATTGCGCCAACTACAACAGCATCAGCACCACTTGAAATACAATCTTCAATTTGAGAGATTTGGTTACTTAAGTTAGTATAGCCTCCAGCTTCAACTAGTTGCATTTTAACACCTAAGCGCTTAGCTTCAGATACCACTCCATAATTAACAGCTGTCCAGTATGCATCTTTCATATGTGGAAATGATACGCAGATATCCCAAGATTTCTCTGCTTTAGTTAGGGGAATATATTCCTTTTTAGTACGAGGACTGGACATATCAAAAGCGGGTTGCCATGTCTCAACTTTGTATGGATACCAGTTATCTGCCTGAACAGACCCAGCAAAAAGCATGCAACTAGTAATAAGTGCAATAGTATTTTTGAATTTACAAGAAGAAATTTTATCGTATAGCTTCATAGGTAATGCCTCCAAGTTTTATTTTTTTATAATCTTGCTTGTGTAGGACTCTTTTATAGTATGTAGAGAAAATTTTAAGAAATAAACTTCTATTTTTAATGCTAAAAATTCGGAAAAAACAAATCAACATTTATATTAATAATACAGACCCATCAAATAACGTTTAAAAGTCTTATATTTCGATAACTTATATAGACACTATAAAATATATATCTCATAGTGTTGATTGAAAGTACTTATATTCAATCTGACAGGCACACTAAAGCCCTTCTAACGTCCAAGAAGAGCCTGACCATAAAAAACCAATTAGATTGCAAGTCTTAAACAGCTATTATATAAATAGGAAAATAAAAAAGGATCTCAATAAAGACCCTTTATTGCTAACTATTATTATTCAGTTTGTATTCTTTGATCCTTAACAAACCAATTATGTTTTGCGTTATTAAGAAGTACCAGATAAACGCAAAATGATATCAAAAAAGTCAATGGAGATGAAAATAATGCAAGGAAGTCACTGCCATAATTTAACACTACAATCCCAATACCGGAACCTGCAAACCATGAAATTAACCCGCAGGGATTAAATGAGGTTACTTTGTTTCGGTCACACTCTATTTTCCCGTCAAACATTTGATCATATTTTGGAGAAAAAATATGTGCTAATGCAATTGCAACCCAAGCAACAACAAAAATACCCTGATAAGCCAAAGCCTGTAAAATAAAGCTAAACACATCCATCAACATCAATACGTAAACGACTCCACCAACAACTATTGCCCATATAAAGCGTGGAACGCTATTGATATTAAACTTTTCAAAAAAGGCTTGCATATTCTCCGCTGCCAAATAGAAATTTGCCGTATTGATCCGTGTCTGACTTATCCATACAAATAAAAGCCCCCAGAACCCCATTAGTTTCAAAATAGCCAAAACAACTGAAACTTCAGAAATACCACCTTCGGTTGGTATAGTTGCCGCAAGAAAAATACCAACTACACCATTAACTAAGAATGTAAAGAGGTAGAAAGGCATACCAAAATTTACTTTAGCATGAAACTCCGAATCATCTTCGCGACCAAATCTAGCGTAATCCCAAGTGTACATCATTAAAATCCATACACCCATAAAGTAAGTGAAGCAGTTCCACCAACCATTCTCAGGATTTCCATCTTCAGGCCCCATATTCAGCCAAGCATCACTGTACCCAAATTCATTAATTGAAACTATAACGGTAGCAATTAAGCCAATAATGTAAAATGGAAGTAGTACTCCATTAAACTTATCCAGCCAGTTTTGTACACTGCCAAAAACTAGTGGAACACTGTAAAAAATAACAATCAGATATGCCATTTCAATACTTAAGGATGGGAAGTATGCCTGTATTGCTACCGCAATTACTGATCCTTCAAATACACAATAGTAAATTGCTGTTGCAAAGAAGATCAAAGTGGCGAGACTTGCTCCTACTCTACCAAAAAGTACTCTAGAGAAAATAGCTACTGACAACCCTGTCTTTATTGCATAACGTGTAATGACTGCGTTAACTAGCCCGTAAGTGACAACGGATAGAGATAAGCCGATCAAAGCGTTTACCGTACCAAAGTTCATTGCTAATGTAGCAGCAACTACCAACCAAAACATTGCACTACAAATTGCCCACCAGGCCATACTTAAAGAACCTCTGTTCATTCTCTCATCTGGTGGTATCCTATGCTGAAGAATGTTCTCAGCGTTATTATTATCAATTTTGCCAGCCATAATCTCTCTCTTTTTATTAGATGCTTGTACAAATCAAAATATTTTTTTAAGAACTTTCAAACTTCTTAGGCATATGTTTTACACCCAACGATTAATTCGAAAGAATTCCAATCGACAGAGTATGGCTGATGAGAGAAAATGGTTAAATTTCTATTTACTTGTTCTAAAATTCTATTTTTCCGAATGATGGATAACAGTTGGATATCTACATGTAACTGTTTGTACTTATTTATAGAGCTAAAGTCTCCTCGCTGTGTAATTTACTTAAGGCTTGGACTTCTCAACACTTATTGGAGCTGGTTGGATCTGGATTAACTCCAAACGGTAGACTTTTCAAATATAACTAATGGAACACCGTCAGTATTTAAATGACGATTAATCGGATGAGGGCAATCACTATAACATCTCTGCTTTGGTTACATCTATTATCGAATGGACCTGCCTTTTCGTAACTTTTTAAAATATTGCAAAAAATTCTTTGGCAGTAGCATTATTGTGATAGGCCAGCTCGACAATTCTTTAATGACTTTACATTATTACCACTTATAAATGCTAAAAAATCATGACGGCTATACTGATTACCCTGACAGCTGTGAGCCAGTACGTCATACTTGGGTTATCTTCGCTAAGCGACCACCATTGGGACGTTAATCACTAAGTGGCAACTCATTGATGTATCCAGAAACAGCTGCGTATACCATGCTATATTTGTATAACCGCCATTGGTAGAGCCTTTTGATACAAACGCCTAAGCGCTCGACCACCTCGTTAATGGAAGGTTTCCGTACAACAGGTTGTTTAGCCATCTGATATTTAAACTTATTGGCATACTGATTGTCCCTGCTTATAAACACTTGCAGGTATTGATACTCAATAGCACAGAGAAAAAGAGGACATCGAGACAAGCTTATGGCTTTAGGAATTTCGAAAATTATCGATTAAGAGTTCTGGCTCATTGTGGTTGGGATGGTATTATTAACCGAGTGCGATAAATGCCCATCCCCCGTTTATTGGGTAGAGCCAACACGTATTTTAATGCTGTACGCTATGCAGTACAAGATTGCTTTTACGGCTTAAACTATTGATTTTATTGGATTAATGGCGGTGAGGGAGGGATTCGAACCCTCGAGAACTTGCGCTCTACACACTTTCCAGGCGTGCTCCTTCGGCCACTCGGACACCTCACCGGAGGTTGTAAACTATTGATTTAACTATAGTTTTATTATGGCTGCTCGTTGAAGAGGCGTGCATTCTACTATAAAACTGCCCCCATAAAAAGAGGCGAGTGTCCAACAGGTGTCCACTTTGTTTTTATTCGTGCGCTATTTGGCGAGGGCCGCTAGCAACTGCCGTTAACACGGGTAGCATTTGTCGACACATTTCAGCTAACGGGTTGAGTTTTACCTCTTTGGCTTTTATCGCTCAAGCACGTTTAAGTAAACCATCGTACTTGACACATCTTTGTGGTCTAGCACAGTTTATAATGCCGTAATATCGCCACCCTCGCTTAAATAATGACATATCCATTCAGCAATACCACATTAATGCCATTACACCCGAATGAGTAGTGGATGTATCCAATACACGAGTATTTACACTTTAATGAAAGGTAAAAATAGTCTACTGGGTTGATTGGGGCTACGGTTAGTTAAGCGCTGAGATCAACTCAATCAACGCCTAGACACTCATGAACCCCCTCTTAACGTAGCTAAAAAGGACATTGAATATGTGACGAAGAACTAGACGCACTACTGCGAAGAAGCCCGGCAAAGGGCGTGACGTAGACGTAAAAGGTCGTTTTAAGACAGGGTTTTATCAGCCTTGTATCAAAGGTTCGCGGGTGAGAAAAGCAAAGAGAGGATAAGGGCTGTTATAGCCCTTATTCAAGATGAATAACCCCAAACCAATCTAAAAGACTATAGGTAGTACCGCCTACACCAAAAAGCAATAAACTGAGAAATAAACAATAAGCAAAAAAACGTTCAAAGCAGTTTGAAAATTTTTTGACATCAAACCCATTGTAAAATAGCTTCATTTGCCATGAGTTATTGGCTCGATCCCAGACAGAAGCACAGCCAAAAATAATAGCGCGCCCAAAACCAAAATACCAATCGGGATAGTTATTATAGATTTTATCGGGTGGTAATTGTTGGCGAATACGCCGGTCTAATGTTAGCCTTAGTATAAGGATCGACAAAGGCAGCAATATTAATGCTGTTATACCTATAAAAATAAAAACTAATTCTAAAAGATCTATCATGGAATAAATTGATCATACACTGCTGTAATAGCCCCAGTTGCTATTTTATCAGCAACAACAGCCATAACACCAGCAGCCAGCAAACCCACCACAATACCAACAGGAGTAAAACCAATAACAAAAGCTATCGTAGCGCCTGCTAGTATCCCTGCTGCAAACGAGGCCGACTGTATAATCGCCTCACGTTTCCATTTTTCATTATGTTGCTGGCGCATAGTCGCTACCTTGTCATATCGAAAAAAACCATCTAAGGCTATAAACCCCGGCCCCGCTACTTTACCAAACTTCGCCAATTTAGCCAGCCTTTGCACATCAACTTGACTACCAACTGGGATAGACTGATAACCCACCTTACCCC
>Ga0193963_1000525_pt1 | contig 19911 bp, 21 predicted proteins | sample FB_6_MG_FD_140359 | JGI IMG/M metagenome (GOLD analysis project Ga0193963, IMG submission 140359) | Microbial mat bacterial communities from the Broadkill River, Lewes, Delaware, United States - FB_6_MG | ecosystem: Environmental > Aquatic > Freshwater > River > Microbial mats | place: USA...
AACGTTATCGTAGGCTCTAGAGAGATTCGTATAAAAACTTTATAAAAAGCTTTATAAAAACATTATAAACTCTCTATTTATAAGAGAGTTATTTTTTTAATTTATTCTCTATTTGTGAATAAATTTTCTCTATTTCTTTTAATTTTTTATCTACAAACAATTTATCATCATTTTGTAAAGATAAATATTTTTTATTTGTAATAGAACTTAATTTTTTACTAATTAGACTATATAAAGAAATTGAATTATCTATATTTTTTGTGTCAGAAGATTTTTTTAGTTTATCTAATATTTTTCTTAAATCATTAGCAGAAACTTTTTTATGTTTTAACATTTCAAGTATTTTTATAATTTCATCATCATTAGTTAATTTAGATTTTATTACTTTTGCTTGAGTATAACTTATTTGATTATCTACTAATGCTTGTTTAATTAATGGATTTAATTTTAGAACAGATAATCTATCTACAAATGTAATAATATCAAATCGCCCTATTTTCTCAAAAACCTTGCTTACCTCAGAAAGCAATGACTTTTCAATTTCATTTAGTGTTGTTTTTCCAGCTTGAAAGTTTTTTACTTTATTTATAAATATTTTTACTTTTTCAATACTTTCAAATCCACATGCTAGTTGGATATGCTCTAAAATTGATAAAGTTTCATCATATACATTTAAATCTTCTCTATTTAGGTTTTCGCTTGATCTCATAAACCTTGCTAGTTCATCTGAAACATTGTCAATAATAATCGCAGGAACAGATGATGTTCCATTTAATTTTAATGCTTTAATTCTATTTTCACCGTGAATTCTTTCTAAAACACCATTTCTATTTCTAAGCATGACAGGATTTAATAAACCTGTACCTAGTATTCCTGTATTTTCTTTTGACAAGTTTGAAATATTTTCAGCAAGCTCAAGTAATTTAGTTTTCGAATAAGAAATTCTATTGTGCATTAAAATATCATTTTTTAATGTAAGTTCTTTTATTTTAGAGATTTCAACTAATGTTATTTCAGTTGTATTATTTAAAATATTTTCATGTTCTGTTTTTAATTGCTCAATAGTATTATCAATTGATGTTGTTCTTTGTGGTTTCTTTTTTGCCATTTTATAATCCTTTTGAACTAATTAGTTAGTTCATTTGCAATGTTATCAATCTTTAAAATTAAATCTTGGTTTTGTGATCTGTTAAAATCCATAATATATGGTGCTAAAAATAGTTTAAAACTAGGAGCTTCTTGTATACAAGACTTTTGAGGAAAAGGATCCATTACTTTACATTTTAAGTTTCTTAGGTTTTTTGTCTCAGAGAGTAGGTTAGGGATTCTTTTTATCTCTGTTAGTGTTACTTTTGCATCTGTAACTCTTTTATCGAACATATTAGGAATCAAAACAATTTTAGAAAGATCTTTTAAATCTTCACTTAAATAAATTTTATCAAGTGTTCTAAAAAAACCTACCATTCCATCAGTATCTACATTCTTAGTAGGTATTGGTATTAGTATTGCTTTTGCAGCTTTTAAAATTGAGGTAGTAATTATACCAAATGAAGGAGGGGAATCAATTACAATCTTATCATATTTATTTTTTAGTGAATTTATAAACTTGTATAAAAGTCCAATTTTTTCTTCTCTTGTAAAATCATCAGATTCAGTAGCTGATAATAATTGATAATTAGATGGAATAAAATCTATATTCATTTCTTCTTCCAAGTAATGAGGCTGTAATATTTTTCCTTTATTAGGATTTATTAAGTGTCGTGTAGTTTTAACTTTTATTGGTTCTACATTAGTATTTCTAAAAATGTTTGTAATATTACTAATATCATATTCAATTGATCCATTATCTTCAGTTTGAGTAAATGCTCCATATGTATAGCCAAAAAAAGCACCAGTTAATGTAGCTTGTGGATCTAAATCAACAAGTACAGTTTTATAACCTTGGTTTGCAAATGAATATGCAAGAGCTTGAGAAAAAGTTGATTTACCAACACCACCTTTTTGAACAGTTACTCCATATACTTCACCAATTATATTTTTACTCATATTTTTCCTTTATTCGTTCTAGAACGAGTAATTATTATTCTTTATTTTAGCACAATATAAAAATCATATCAAGTATTATATGACTATTTTAAAAATTTAATAAAATTTATTTTAAAAAGTATTCGTTCCAGAACGAATACTTTTTAAAAAGAACATAATATTAAAATACATGGTAAAAAAATAGTTAGTTTTACTTGTATTTATTCTAGTAAATACTAAAAAGTTTTTGCATCAAAAATGTAATGTAAAGATATTGTTAGGAGTAAAGAATTGAATTTCTAAAATCTCTTATTATTGATATAATGAAATCTGTTTAAAAGAGCAAGGTTTATATATAAACTATATGAGGGATAGGGTAGGTTTAAGATAAAAATTCTAAGTGACTTACAGTGGAGGCGAATATGAAAGATATTAATTCTTTAATAGTACAGAAATTAAAGTATTCAATGATATTTTAACTATAAAAAAAGATATCTTCAGTAGATCTTATAGATATAAATAATAAAAGTAATACAAATGTTTTAAAAATGTCAATAAAATCTATTAAACAAAACTATTAATCTAGGTTTTAAGCTTTTAAAGTATTCAAATTAAAAGAAGAGTAGGGTAGTGTTTAACAAAATGTTAATAATCGATACTTATGAATTATAAAGAAGTAGAGCTGAGATTTGAAATAGAGTTATTACCTTAATATACTTTGATCATGAAAATAGAGATTGACATCCTAAAATTTTCTGAACATTTTATAATAAACCTACCAACAAGTTAGGGAAATAATATATTATAGTTTTTGAATAATTGTCAGAGATATAAATATAAAAATGAAATTTAAAATAGCTCAGTTTTGTTCCATAATCTCTTAAGGTTTGAGGAACTTTGCATTTTTTACTTTTTGAACACTTTGTGGAACATGGAGAACTAATATAAGTGCTTCGTGTTCAAAATATAAGAGGTTTAGCAACTTAACGGTTGCGTTGAGAAATAAATTTTAAGATAATTTTTTATAATTGTTTTATTACCCTATTTTTAATCTCTTCAAAACTCAAATCAATTCTATTATGTTCACTAAGATATACAGCTTCATCATTTTTAGGTTCTGATTTATTTTTAATAAAATTAATTATTTCATCAACAGAAATTATTTTATTATCAACTTGAGAAAAGATGTTGACCAATTCATCTTTGTTAAAGATATCATTCTCTAAGATAGCCCCAAAATCAAATAAATCTCTTGATTTTTCTCTCATTATTAATGCTACTATTTTTAATTTAGCAACTGACTTTAAATCAAGTATTTTTAACTGAGAATTTTCAAAATTATTAAAAATAGATTGTGATAATATCTTTTTTTGAATAGGTCTATTAGCTTGAAAGAACTCGATTTTTACATTATCTAGTACAAACTTTATCATATAATCATCTGAAAATAATCCAGCCATTCTAAGAGCTGTTACATTTTCATCTTGAAGTTTAGTGGCTCCTAGTGTTGTAATAGATGGAATAATTTTTTTATATGGTAAAGTTGTAGCTGATACTATATCTATATCTTCTGATATTCTATGGTTTAAATAATATGCCAAAGCTGTACCTCCTACGAAGTACAGCTCTTCTTTAAATATCTCATTATTACTTATCTTCTCCAATGCTTGTTTTACATTAATAGTCATTTATTACACCATTTAGTCTTTGATATATCTCATTTCGATTGTAAGTGCCAGTTAAAGGTATATCAATACCATTAGTTGAGATATATCCTTGAGAGTACATTTTTTTATATTTATCTACCAAGACACTTTTTACCATATTTTTACCAAACTGTTCACACAATTTCTGTATATCATATTCATTCATACTGGATAGATAATTTGAAATGATAGAATAAACCTTTTGTTCACTTTGTTCATTTGTTTGCCAAAAAAGATTATGAGAATATCTTGTAGGATCAAATACTATTATATCATCGATATCTACTGCATTTATCTTTTCTTTTGCTTCACCATATTCTAATGACTCTAAAAGAGTGTATAGTCTATGTCGATTCTTTTTCCAATCCCTAAGTGTTCTATCTGGTACATCTAATAATTTACTAATTTGTTGTTGTGTCATAGGAGTACCTTTTTTATTTTCATATATTATAGGCGAATATCGCCTAATTGTCAATTTGTCATAAGAGCACTCATTATCCTAAAATCATTAATGATAAAACTATAACCTAACTTTTCATTTATTAATTCTGATCATTTAGAACTAATAACCTCTTCGATAGACTCTTGAGGTTTTTTATTAAAAAGTATCTAAATCAAAATAACAAGTACCACAATCTTGTGAGACTGTGAAAGAACTAAGCATATAGAAGTAAAAGAATGAAGATAAAGAAAGATTTTTCAATATTCAGATGTATAAACACATTTTTTGACGAAAATAAGCTCTAAAAAAGGCTAGAACTGCAATATACTCTGCTATTTCTTGTTTTATATCTTCAATATTACCATTTTTACTGGCCTTTATTAGCTTTTGAAATAGTTTAATACCAATTAGATTCAACAGTCGTCTAAAATTATAGGTGAGCATAATTAAGGCATTCTCTCCAGCAACCTTTGTTTTACCCCGTACTAGAAAATGACTCCAACCAAGCTTTTGTTTGATTGTACCAAAAGGGTGTTCTGCCAAAGCAGCACGCTTTTTAATCATATTTTTTGCTTTGCGTGTCTGCATCTTTGTACGGTGTGCCTCAACGAGTGCTTCATGTTCCCATCGCCAAAGACGTTTGGCAGGTGTTTTCGAGGGAAGACATTGTGAACGTATTGGACAAACTGTACACTCAGAACGGGTACCAAAGTACATTAAACGCTTAATACCATTCTTTTCATAAATAGTTTTTCTCCGCTTTAATATCTCCTGATTCGGACAGTGATAGCAGTCTTTAGCTTCATCATAAACAAATGCATCTCGAGCAAACATTCCTTTGTCTTTTTGCTTTTTTTGCTTGTCTGGTATTGGTACATAAACATCTATACCTTCATCAACACATTTTTTAATCTCTTTTGGATTGTAATAACCTGCATCGGCTGCAACTTTTATCTCTTTATTGCCTGTAGCCTCTTTAGCTTGGATTGAGAGAGGATAGAGTTGATCTAAATCGACCCCTTTCGTAGAGATATCTGTAGCAACAATAAACTTATATTTTCCATCAACAGCAATCTGAGTATTATAGGCCATTAGATGATGTGCTGGTTTACGCATCAAAGTAGCATCTGGATCACTTTTACAGTATTGTGTTGCAGTATTCTCTTTTAATGTCTGTAAATTTCTACTCAATTTTAATTTATTTTTTTTAAGTCGGTTTAGATTTTGCTTCTTTACTACTGGAGTTATCTCTTTGTTCTCGCAAGTGTCACTATATTCTAGGGAAGAAAGATATTCTGTTATCTTTTCATCAACTGATTCCATATCCTTACGGGTCATTGTTTCAGAAATAAGTTGATTCTTTGAAGCATTAGCTCTTAAAAAAGCACCATCAATAGCTACAACTTCTCCATCAATTAAATCAACAGAACGACATAGCATTACAAAGTCACGAAACAGTTGTTTTAAGACTTTAGGGTTATCTTTACGAAAGTTAGCAATAGTCTTGTATCCTGGAGTTAACCCTTCACAAAGCCACATCATTTCAATATTACGTTTAATCTCACGTTCAAGCTTTCTAGAACTTCTAATACTATTTAGATATCCATAAAGGTAAATCTTCAAAAGTAGTGCTGCATGATATGCTGGTTGACCGTCAGAACCACCTTTACAAGTAAATATTCCCAAGGCAGCTAAATCTATACTATCAACATAGCTATCAATAGCTCTTACTGGATTATTTTCATCAACATACTCATCAATACTAGGTGGAAATAAGAGTTGTTGTTGACGGTTTAATCCTTCTTTGTAGTTCGGCATGTTAGGCCTTTTTGTTAATCTATGATATCTATATTTTATCTAATTTGCTGTTATTAATGGCTTTAGTTCTTTCACAGTCTCTTGTACTTATTGAACATGTTCCACAATTCAACTCTTTTTGGAACAAGCTATTTTTTAGTAAAAACTGTTCCAGAAGTAAGAGACTATGATATAACTATTGCATACCTTCAACTCTATTTCTACCATTTTCTTTTGCTTTATATAAAGCATCATCAGCACGTGCAATAACATTATCAATATTTTCATCACCATCATATATAGATACTCCAAAGCTTGCACTAATATTATCAATTGTTAGAAATTCATATTTGTTAATTATTTCACGAAGGGATTCTGCTACTTTGATAGTGCCCTGATAATTAGTTTCTGGACATATTATCATAAACTCTTCACCACCCCAGCGTCCTAAAACATCAACTTTACGTATATTTTCTTTAAGTATTTTGGCAAATTGAATAAGTAATTGATCCCCAACTAGATGACCATAGGTATCATTGACTCTTTTGAAATAATCAATATCTATAATAATGATACCAAAACTACTTTTGAAACGATTACTGCGGTTAAATTCATCATTGAGTGCTTCATCAAGTTTTAGTCTGTTGAAGATTCCTGTGAGCTTATCTGTAATACTAAGGATCTTGTGCTTATTTAAACGCTGAATCATCTCGTTATAACTATCTTTTAATATTAATAGTTCATTTGTATCTGTCCAATGAATATTTAAATCAATAGCTTGAGGAGACTGTACATCTTGCTCATGTATTTTAGTTGTAAACTCTTTCTAAGGTTGTCCTAAATATTTTTTTATAGAATAATAGATGATAAACCAAAGTGCAATTGTTTTGATAATGGAATTGATTAAAATAAGAATAAAACCATATTTAACCCTATCAAATACCAGTTGATTATTGGAATATAATGTAACTTGGCCTAAAGGTACTTTATGATCAAAAGCTATTCCTTGGTAATCTATAGGAAATACATGCTTAAATAATGTATCAGTACCAAACCCAAACTCTTTTTGTTCGGTTACTTTTCCAGAAGAATCATAATAAGTTATCTCATTTTTTTCGTTGAGCACTGCTCCAATTTGTAAATCCATTTTATGATCAATCGATTCAACTTTAATCCCCACTAGAATTGGTAAATTGTGCATACCTAGTAAAATAGATTGCAACAATTCTTTATTGTAAGTCCAAACTGAGTCAACAATACCTCGATTAAAAGTAGCTGGCAAGGTTTGAATCTCATTAAAAAATTTAGCTTTCGTATCTTCATACTCTTTATAAAGTTGAACAACTGTTACCACCACTGCAACAAAAAAATAAAAGCCAAAAATAGTAGTTAATAGGTGTAAAGCAATACTTTGGCGAAAACGTTTTAATAGAGCATTCATACTTAAATAATCATTTACTTAGACTGCCAGTCTTTAATTCCATATTTATTCAAAAGAACTTGTAGCCGTCCATCTTTTCGCATTTTTATAGTTTCTTCTGAGAGAATTTTAGCATACTCTTTTGAGTTCTTTTTTTTTGGTGAGAAACTAGCAAAAACATCAATAACTACGTCTGTTTCTCCAGAAATTTTTACTAAATCTGCTTTACCCATTTGAGCAATTTTATATTCCAAAACACTTTTATCTTCAATAATAGTAGTTATTCGACCACTAATTAACATCTCTAACAATCTTTCCAATGGTTTTTCACCTTTCATTGCTAAAACATTATTTGGTTTTTTATTAAGATACTCCATCACAGTTGGATCAACATAATCGTAACCATCAATCACACCGATCATCTTAGCTTGTTCAAGTGATTCCATTCCTATATACTTCCAAGAAGAGTTTTTAAGGGTAAAAAAGGTGCTGTTACTTTTTCCAAGTGGAAAATCTGGAAAAATAAAATCAGGTGCTTCTTCTCTAAAACAAGCCATAGTACCATCTAATTCTCCTTCTCGAACCAATTCTAAACCACGGGTATAATTAACTTCTACAAACTTAACTTTATGACCTCTTGCTTTCATAGTTTCAACTAATAGATCACCTAAATAACCAACTTTCCCATCATTTTGTCCTGGTAAGCAATCGTAAGGGCACCATTCATCTGTAGCTATTTTTAGCGTATCTGAAAATAAATGTAGTGGAAATAGTATGATTAAGCTAAATACTGCAATACTTGCTGTTTTTTTAAAACTTTTCATCCACTCTCTCCTTAGTAAATTATTTGAATTACTCTTCAATTTTAAATTATTTTTCATCTTTTAACATTTATTATTATGTCTTTTATTTCTTTAATCTTAAAGTAGCTTTGAACAAATACTAGTCGATTTAATGGATGTCTACATCTCTACGTGCGTTCATTTATCTATACTTCAGGACAAATTTGTGAATAGTTATCACTTGTAAACTGCTCACTTATTTTTTCATACATATGTACCGTTTAATTTTTAATATTCAAAAGTCTAGCTGATACTGATTCTAAAAATAAGAACTTACTAAAACGATACGCAGTATCTAAAAACATACTAAGAGATAAAAAAGTAATCTAATTAGGGTTCTTTTCTTTATGAATTTCACCCCATAAATAAAGTTGTTTTAAAATAGGTTTCAAAGTTATACCATATTCTGTCATTGAATATTCAACTTTTGGAGGAACTACAGCATAAACTTCACGATGAACTATTCCATCTTCTTCTAATTCTCTTAGTTTTTGTATTAGCATATTTCACTTAATTAATATCAACATTTAGCTTCTTTATTATTAAACAGTTTCAATTAAAAATATAGTATACTCCCATTAAGACAGAGGATGCAACCTTGAAAAGATATTATCAATTTTTAATGATTATGACACTAATGGATACTCTATCTCCCTTCTAATCAACAATTTCTCCATTTTCTTTAACATATTCAATACCCCATTCAAACATCTCTCTTAAAACTGGTTTTAATTTTAATGCAATAGGAGTAAGTGAATATACAACTTTAAGTGGTACTTCTGCAAATACTTCTCTTTTAATAAGATTCTTTTCTTCTAACTCTTTTAATTTAATAGTAAGAGTCTTTTGACTTATTTCATTTATATCTATACTTAACTCTTTATATCTTTTATCAGATTCAAGTAGATACCAAATAACAGCTAATTTCCATCTGTCATTAAAAATATCCATTGTTACTGAAACTGAACATTTATATTCTTTATTATCTACATAATACATATTAATCCTTTTCAAAAAACGATTATATCTTCAAAGTACTTAAATGCTTATTTGGTACCTAAAGTAATGTAAGATACCTTTAAGTACATTAAAGATAATATTGTCCATAAAACATATAAAAAGGAAAAAAATGAATAATTTTACGTATTACAATCCAACAAAAATTGAGTTTGGAAAAGAAAAAGAAAATAATATTGGTGAATATTTAATGCAAGCTAATATTAAAAAGATATTATTGGTTTATGGTGGAGGAAGCGTTAAAAGAAATGGTCTTTACCAAAAAATTATTGCGTCTCTTAATAAAAATAATATTGAGTTTAAAGAACTATCTGGAGTTGTAAGTAATCCACTTCTTAGTAAAGTTAATGATGGAATCAAACTGACAAAAGAAAATAATATTGGAGCTATTTTAGCAGTTGGTGGTGGTTCAGTTGTAGACAGCGCAAAAGCTATTGCAGCCGGTACTAAGTATGATGGTGATGTTTGGGATTTCTTTATCAATAAAGCTCAAATCACAGAAGCTTTACCTGTATTTACTGTTATGACACTTTCAGCAACTGCAAGCGAAATGAATGGAAATGCTGTAATTATAAACGATGATACAAAACAAAAGTACTCTATTGCATCAGTTTTATTAAACCCAATTGTTTCTGTAATTAACCCAGAATTTATGGCTACTGTTAGCAAAGAATACTTAGCATATTCTGCTGTAGATGTTATTGCTCATTCGATAGAAGTATATTTCACTGCTAGCATGCATCCTAATTTTAATTCAAGAATTGTTGAATCTATTATTAAAACTATTATGGAAACAACAGAAATACTATTAGAAAATCCAAATGATTATGATGCACGAGCTGAGTTTGCATGGGCTGCAACACAAGGATTAAATGGATTAACGCCAGCAGGTACAAAAGGTGGTAATTTCCCAAATCATATGATAGAACATTCTCTTTCAGCTTTATACAATGTAGCTCATGGTGCAGGCTTAGCAGTTGTGATTCCTGCATGGATGAAATGGTACAAAGAACAGAATATATCTCAATTTAAAAGATTTGCAAAAGAAATTTTTAATAGTGAGGATGAAAATATAGGAATAGAAAAATTGGAAAGTTGGTTTAGAAAAATAGGAGCGCCAGTAACTCTTAGTGATGCAAATATTCCAAGAGAAGGGATTGATGCTTTGGCAGAGAATGCATATGAGACATCAAAAGTTTGGGCAATGGATAAGTTATACTCAAAAGAAATTATTGTAGAAATATTAGAAAAAGCATAAAAAAGAACAGGAGTTACTATGAATCAAATAATTGAACAATTAAGTTCTAGAAAATCTATTCGACAATTTACAGGTGAAAGTGTAAAAGCAAAAGATTTAGACCTAATAATTAAAACAGCACAAAGATGTCCAACATCAATAAACGGGCAACAAGTATCTTTAGTCTATACAAGAGATAAAAAAATAATCAAACAAATTGCTGAACTTTGTGGTAAACAAGAACAAGTCGCTACTGCTGATATTTTTATCACAATAGTAGTTGATTTTAACAGAACAGCTTTTGCAGTTGAACAAGCTGGAGAAACACAGCTTATAGAAAAATCGGCAGAAGGTGTACTAGTAGGTGCTGTTGATGCAGGAATTATGCTAAATGCTATTCAAGTAGCTGCTGAATCTTTGGGTTATGGAACAACTGCTATTGGCGCAATTAGAAGTAACCCTGAAGCTATGATAGAATTATTGGGACTTCCTCCTCAAACATTTCCAATAGTTGCTACAACAATTGGTGTGCCTACAAAAGAAGCACTTAAATCTCCATTAAAACCAAGGGTTCCTATAAATAGTTTTTCTTTTGAAGATAAATATAGTGATATAAAAGTAAAAGATGGTGTGATAGCTTATGAAAAACTGATGAAACAGTTTAGAGAGGATCATAATATGGATTATTTACAATCGTATTGTGAACAAACAGCAAACTATTATAAAAATATTTATTCTAGGAAAATTGCTAAAAATTACAAAAGTCAAGGGTTTGAGTTTAAAGATTAAAAAGGAATTTATATGAGTTTATTATTAAAAGAAGGTCAAATAGAAAATTTGAAATTAAAAAATAGAATTGTTATGCCACCTATGTGTATGTATAAAAGTGACAATAGTGGTGAATTAAAAACATTTCATAAGGGGCATTATCTTGCACGTGCTATTGGTGGAGTTGGTTTTATTATTCTTGAAGCAACTGCCGTTGAACCAAAAGGAAGAATATCAGCAAATGATTTAGGACTTTGGGATGATTCTTTCATAGAGTCACACAAAAAACTAAATGAACAAATGCATTCTTTTGGAGCAAAAGTAGCAATACAACTAGCTCACGCTGGAAGAAAATGTAATGTTGAAGATGAAACTCCAATTGCTCCAAGTGCAATTGCTTTTAGTGAAGAGAAACCTTTTAAAATGCCTAATGAGGCAACAATAGAAGACATAAAAAAAATAAAAGAATTATTTATCAAAGCAGCAATTAGAGCTAAACTTGCTAATTATGATGCAATTGAACTACACGCTGCTCATGGGTATTTTTTATGTGAGTTTTTATCACCTTTAAGTAATTTAAGAAATGACATTTATGGTGGAAGTTTAGAAAATAGATGTAGGCTAACTTTAGAAATAGCAAAAGAGTTAAAACAAAAAGTCGATTTACCTTTAATTGTCAGAATTAGTGCTGATGAGTGGATGAAGGAGGGTTGGAATATTGATGACTCAATCTATTTATCAAAAGAGCTTGAAAAAGTTGGAGTTGATTCTATTCATGTTTCATCAGGTGGAAATCAAGAAAAACCAAATAAACCATTAGAAATAAGACCTATGTATCAAGCCGATTTTGCAAAAGACATAAAAAAAGAGCTAAATATTCCTATTATTGCTGTTGGATTGATTACAACTGCAAAACAAGGTGAAAAACTTTTAGAGGAAAAATACTGCGACTTTATAGCATATGGAAGAGAATTATTACGTTCACCTAATTTTACATTTATAGCAGCAAATGAATTAAACGAAAAAGAGATTATAGATCCTTCATACATTAGAGCATTTTAATGTATAAAAAAGAGAATAAAAGTATATACTTTATTGGAATGGTTATCGCAATGTTACTTTGGGGAATTTCTTGGACTTCAGGAAAAGCTGCAGTTGAACACTCGAACATTCAAGTATCATCATTTTGGAGATACTTTATATCTTTTATCGGGATGATACCAGTAATGTTTTATATGAAAAGATCTTTAAAAACTGATTTAATTGGATCTATTTATATGATTTTAGCTGGACTATTAAGTGCAGCCTTTAGTTATTTGTTTTTTGCAGGACTTTCACATGGTAATGCAGGGTATGGAGGAACAATAGTTACTTCACTGGTTCCTTTAATCACTTATTTTTTGTCTATGATAATCTTTAGTACCAAAGTATCAACAAAACAAATGATAGCATTGGGAGTTGGTATATTTGGGGCTATTATTTTACTAAAGATTCCTATGGAAGGTTTGTCATTTTTAAACTTAAATAGTATTTACTTTCTAATGTGTGCTATTGTTTGGTCATTCGTAACAATTATAACCCAAAAAATTTCACATAGAGTAGATCCTATTTTCTATACATTAGTTCTTTTTGGAGTAACTGCCTTTACCAATATGATATTTGCACTGCCTTATCATCCTTTTGAAATAACCTTATATGACTCAATATTTTGGTGGAACATACTCTTTAATGGGCTTCTTGCTGGAACATTTGCAATGGCAATATTTTTTGTAAGTGCAAGTAAAATTGGTGCTCATAATACTGGAGTATTTATGTTTATTGTTCCAATAGGTGCCATAGTATCTAGCTATTTTGTTTATGGTGAAAGAATTGCTGAATCGACAATAATAGGCTGTCTACTTTCTTTATTTGCTATTATTTTGTTTAATAAAAAAAGTAAATTGAAAAAGTCAGTAGAAGATAAATAATGAGTAGTATTAAACAATCAGATTTTGAATTTAAAATTACAATATAAAAAGGAAAATTTATGTTAAAAAAAATAATAGTTGATGAAAAAGAATATAGTATAGATATAGATCCAGAAACTCCACTACTTTGGATTTTAAGAGATCATTTAAATCTTACAGGTACAAAGTTTGGTTGTGGCGTTGGACAATGTGGTGCCTGCACCGTACTTCTTAATGATAAAGCCGTAAGAGCCTGCCAAACATTTATTACTGAAGTAGAAACACATCATATTAAAACTATTGAGACAAACACAGATAAAGTTGTAAAGAAATTACAGAAATTTTGGGTACAAGAAGATGTTGTACAGTGTGGGTATTGTCAATCTGGTCAAATTATGAATGCTGCCGGACTTCTCAAAAAAAATCCAAATCCAAATGATGATGAACTAGTACAAGCTATGGATGGAAATATCTGTAGATGTGGAACATATAGTAAAATAAAAACAGCTATTAAAGCTGCTGTACTGGAGATATAAAATGAAAAGAAGAGATTTTTTAAAAACAACATCAGTTGTAACTTCCGCATTTGTACTGGGTTTTTATCTTCCTACAAAATCAAGAGCTAGTGATACAAAATCAACAAAAGCACTTCAACCAAATGCCTTTATTGAAATAAGAGCAGATAATCAGATTAACTTTATTATGGGTCAAGTAGAGATGGGACAAGGAACATATACGACATTAGCTATGTGTATTGCAGAAGAGTTAAATATAGATTGGGAAAAGATAAACTTCAAACCTGCAACTGTAAATCCTATCTATAATAGCTACTTTGGTCCGTTAATGATAACAGGTGGTTCATCTTCTATCATTGGAAAACAATTGGAGATGAGAACTATTGGAGCAGCTGTTAATAAAATGTTGATATCTGCTGCTGCAAAAAGATGGAAAATAAGAGCCTATGATATTTATACAAAAGACTCAAAAGTTTTTAATAAAAAGACAAAAGAAATTTTTACTTTTGGAGAATTGAGTTTAGATTTAACAACTATGGAAATTCCAAAAAATCCTAAAGTAAAAGATTTAAAAGACTGTAAGTTTATAGGACAGCCTCAACCTCGTCATCCTAAAGAATCGTGGGCAAAGGTTACAGGTAAAGCAGAATTTGGGATAGATATACGCGTTGATGATATGAAATATGCAGCTATCCTTCATCCTCAAGTTTTTGGAGCAAAAATAAAAAGTTATGATGCAAGTAAAGCTTTAGAAAAAAATGGAGTAATAAAAGTAAAACAAATACCAACAGGAATTGCAGTTATTGCTCAATATTGGTGGCAGGCGAAAGAAGCGTTGTCTGAACTTGAAGTTGTATGGGATAAAGGTACTTTTGAGAATATAAGTGAAAAAGATTTAGATGATGAGTATTCTAATGTGATGAAAACAGATGGTTCATCTATAAGAAAAGATGGTGACTCTCAAAAAGCATTTAAAGATACAAATAAAGTAATCGAAGCAGAATACAACTTTCCATTCTTAGCCCATGCACCTATGGAACCTTTAAGTTTTTTAGCTCACCACGAAAAAGATAAAGCAACTATTTGGTCCTCTGCCCAATCCCAAACTCTAACACTTGGTGTTGCTATAAAAGTTCTTGGTGTAAAAGCTGAAAATATTACCTATAATACTCCTTATCTTGGTGGGGCATTTGGGAGAAGAGGAACGATAAATGCAGATTTTGTTTTAGATGGTTTATATGTAGCAAAAGATGAATCCTATCCTATTATGACTTTATGGACAAGAGAAGACGATATTAAAATGGGTAATTACAGACCAAAATATAAAAATAAAGTCAAAATTGCCTTAGATACACAAGGGAAAATTAGCTCTTTTGATGCAAAAATTGTTTCACAATCTATTTTTAAAGGTTCTCCTTTTGAAGCATTTGGATATCAAAATGGAGTAGATGGCGCACAAAAAGAAGGACTAGCCGATCATCCCTATGATATAAATAATCATGATATGCAAGCGTATACTATGAATTCTCCTATTCCTGTTTTATGGTGGAGATCAGTTGGGCATACTCAAAGTGGACCTACTGTTGAAGGTATAGTCGATGAAGCAGCATTTGCAGCTGGTATTGATCCAATAGAATATAGAATCAATATGCTTACTGACCAAAGATTTATAAATATATTAGAGGATGTGGCTAAAAAATCAGATTGGGTAAATAGAAAAAAAGAAACTAATGTCGGCTATGGCGTGGCTATTCATGAATCATTTGGAACAATTTGTGCGCAGGTTGCAAAAGTTCGAGTTTCTCAAAATGATTTCAAAGTAGAAAAAGTTTGGGCAAGTGTCGATTGTGGATTTGCATTCAATCCACAAAATGTTGAAAATCAAATAACAGGCTCAATTAACTTTGGAATAGCCGCACTCAAATATAGTAAAATCACAATACAAAATGGTGAAGCAATACAAAGTAACTTTTATGACTATTTGGTATCAAGAATATCAGATGCACCAGAAGTAGTAGTAAGTATTATAAATTCAGGAGAAAAGATAGGTGGTATAGGAGAGCCTGGTGTACCTCCAATATTAGCAGCTGTACCAAATGCACTTTTTGATGCAACAGGGAAAAGGTATCATTCTATGCCTATAAAACTAAGATCTTAAAGCGTGTTTGAAAATAAACAATTTTTAGAGTTTATAAAAAACTCTAAAAATAAAAAACTAGATATTGCGCTAACATCAGTTACAAACACTAAAGGTTCTACCTTTACAAAAGAAGGAAATTTAATGCTTGTAAATTCAAATCAAGAGTTTATAGGTGTTTTAGGAAGTGCTTTTTTACAAAAAAAAGTATTAACTACTTCAAAAGAAGTTTTAAATACAAGGGAAAGTCAAACTTTTGAATCTATTGCTCAAGATGAATCTTCAGGACATGGAACAAGTAACTATTTAAGTATCCCTTTTTATTATAAAAGTAATTATAAAGGAATAAAAAAGTATGTAAAAAAACCTTATTCTCTTTTGATTTTTGGAAGTGGTGCACATGTGAGTTCATTGGTTGTTATGGCAAATTTAATGACCTGGAAGACAACAGTTGTTGATATAAAAATCAACAAAGAATATGTTCAAGAAGCTGATGAATTAATACAACTTATAAACTTAGAAGATATCTTAACTTTAGATTTAAGTTCTTATGATGCGTCGGTTATTTTAAGTCATAATCCCAAAACTGATGACACCTATTTAAAGGCTCTACTTCAATCAAATATAAACTATATAGGTATGATGGGAAATAAACATAATATGAAAAGAAAAAAAGAACAATTTAATTTAGAAAAAGATAAAAGATTTTTTGCTCCTATTGGACTTGATATTGGCAGTTACACACACCAATCAATAGCACTCTCTATTTGTGCACAAATAGAAGCTCTAAAAAATGAAAAAATCTGATACTTTAGCTGTTTTAATACTTGCAGCAGGAACATCTAGTAGATTAGGAGAACCTAAACAATTACTAAAACTTAATGGTAAAACACTTATTCTCTTAGCTGTACAAAAAGCACTAAAATTTAGTGATAATGTTATAGTTGTACTAGGAGCAAAAAGTCAAATAATCAAAAAAGAGATAGAGCAGCTCCCCATAAAAATAATAATCAACCTAAACTATAGAGAAGGTATGGGAAGTTCCATATCTTTTGGAGTATCTCAATTATCTACTGCAAAAAAAGTTATAATTATGCTTTGCGATCAACCTCTTATTCCTCTACTTCACTTCAAAAAACTAATAGAAAAATCTACAAAATATGATGATACTATTATCTGTTCAGAATACAAAAATCAGTATGCTGTACCTACTATATTTCCATACAAATATTTTTCAGATCTCATAAATTTAAAAGGTGATATGGGAGCAAAAAAACTCTTATTAGATTATTTAGTAAAAAGTGTTATATTAGCTGATAATGTGGCAATTGACATTGATACAAAAGAAGATTGGAAAGGGCTTATTTAAATAAGCCCTTTTACATTTACACTCTCACTCTTGAAGAACTACTTTTCTACTACTAACTCAACACTTGCTTTTAAACTATTTAATACAATAGAAGAAAGAAGAGCTTTATTTGCAATTTTTTGAATTTCTTCTAAAGATTCGGAACTACTTACTTTCATTTTAATAACAGGATTAAGTATTCCTTTCTCACCTTCTGTTAAGCCTAAAAATACTGCTAAATTTACATTTGCATCAATATCAATACTAACTTTTTCTAATATAATACCTTGTTCACTTGCAAAAATTTCAAAACTAATTGCAAAACAACCAACAGCTCCCGTTAAAATATATTCTACAGGATTTGGAGCAAGATTTTTTCCTCCAAATTCTATAGGTTCATCAATCTCTAATGGTACAAATCCATTTATTGTTACTTTATTGTATGTGCCATCAATCCAATCAAGATGAGCATTTAATCTTGTTAATCCATTGGATATATTTTCTTGAATATACTTCTTTGTTTTTTCTATGTTATTTAGTTCTACATTATTTATCATGATTATTTCCTATATAAAATTTAATAATTTGGTTTAATTGCGTCCAGCAAAAACTCCACCGTCTACATCCCAAATAGCTCCTGTTACCCAAGAAGTTTCATCTGAAAGTAAGAAATCTACTGATGCTGCAACATCATCTGGATTTCCTATTCTTCCTAGAGGATGAAAATCATTAAAGGCTTGTAATTCTTCATGAATCTTATTTGGATTAATAAATGAACTATAGATTGGTGTTTCTACAACAGCAGGTGAAACAGCATTAACTCTAATATTATAATCAGCTAATTCCATTGCCATATGTTGAGTTAATGAATGTAATCCAGCTTTAGCCATCGAATAAGATGAAGATGGTGTAGCTTTAATCGCTTGTTTTCCCCACATAGAACCAATATTTACAATATTTCCTCCCCCGTTATTTTTCATATTTATAGCAACTGCTTGTGAGATAAAGAAAGTCCCTTTATTAATATCCATATATCTGTTATAGTCGTTTTCGTCTTGCTCTAAAAATAATTTTGGACTAAAACAACCCGCTGCATTTACTAAATATTTGATATGTGATTTGTTCTTTTTAATCTCTTCTATTAGTTTATTTAATGAATCTTCATTATATAAATCAACTTTAAAAGTATTTGCATTTTTACCTAATAAAGATTGTGCTTCTTCTAGTTTTTTTGTACTTCTTCCAACTACCGTCACAGAAATATTTCTATTTATTAATCTTTGTGCTGTAGCAAGTCCCATCCCTGATGTCCCACCAATAATTATTGCTTTATTAATTGTATTCATATTTATCCTTAATTTAATATATCTAACAGGTGTTAGGTTAATTTTATTCTAACACTTGTTAGATAAATATAAACTTAAAAATATGATTTATGTTTATTTAATAAAAATAGCTTATAATTGCTATTCAAGGGAAAATTAAATGAGTGAAATAAGAGAAAAATTAATAAATAATGCAATAAATACTATACGAAAGTCGGGAATTCATAAGTTAACGATGAGAGAATTAGGACAAGATGTAAATATAAAATCTTCATCTGTTATGTATCATTTTAAAAGTAAAGATAAACTAATATTTGAATTAGTACAATCATATAATGAAGAGTTTTTTTTACATTTAGAAGAAATAAATCAGAATATTACTAATCCAAAAGAAAGAATCAATAAATTAATCGATTTATATGAAGCATCGTTACATGACGAAAAGTTATGTCTATGTGGTGTAATTGCGATTGAAAGTAATCATTTAGATGAAACTATAAAATCTCTAGTTATTGAGTTTTTTAACCATCTAGAAAAATGGCTTAAAAAAAATCTTATGTTATTAAATAAAGATGAATTATTTGCAAAAGTAATTTTATCTGGATTAAATGGCGCTATAATAATTGATAATTTGAAAAAGCATAAAACTGATTATTTAAATGCTACTAGAACTATGATTAATCATATTATATAATATTAATTTATAGAAGATTCATTTTTGTAGGGACATTATAGATAAATATATACTTAGTATAAAACCTCTTTCTTTCAAATAAGATATAGAAAAAACTTTTTAATATAATATGCAATAAAGTACATAATAATTGTAATTTGTTTTATTAATTTCACAAAATATCTATTAAAGTAGCTTTTTATTAGGATAATATACTGATAAAAGCAAAATAATCATCGAGAAAATTAGAATATAAACAAAATATTTCTAATAAATTAATCCTTAAAACTAAATTTTATACCAAATATAATACATGTATATCTGAAGATAAACTATATCGTAAAATATGTAGTTTACTTTTTTACTTGCTCTTAATAAAAGTGTACTAATTATATTTAACGCTATTGTTTTATTAAAATCCCCATAGTAGTGTTCTTCCTCTAAATTTTGAGAGTATTTACTTTCTGTTCTGTACTAATGTCGGTCATTTGTAATAATTACAACCCAAAAATCTCACATAGAGTTTCGGTCCTATAGTTATAGCTTAGTTCTATTTGGGGTGATTGCCTTGTGAATATATTATTAGCATAATAAATTCAATTTTGGTGGAATATTTCTAGTATTTTTGGCAGGAAGATTAGGGATTGCAATATTTTTCAAGTGCAAGAAGAGTTAGGGATACCTAGTACAAGTGAATTTATGTGTATAAATAC
>Ga0193963_1000529_pt1 | contig 19869 bp, 22 predicted proteins | sample FB_6_MG_FD_140359 | JGI IMG/M metagenome (GOLD analysis project Ga0193963, IMG submission 140359) | Microbial mat bacterial communities from the Broadkill River, Lewes, Delaware, United States - FB_6_MG | ecosystem: Environmental > Aquatic > Freshwater > River > Microbial mats | place: USA...
CGGTTTTCCACAATGGGTGCCAGAATCAGAATCTTGGAGCCGTCGGGCAGATCCATAATCTGGGAGACCATGGCCTGGGCATGGCCCCGGCCCACCTTTTTTCCGCATTTATAGCAGTACTGGGTTCCCACCCGGGCAAAGAGCACCCGCAGGTAATCGTAAATCTCGGTGATGGTCCCCACGGTGGACCGGGGGTTTTTGGACGCAGCCTTCTGTTCAATGGCAATGGTGGGGGAGAGCCCCCGGATGGTCTCGTAGCGTGGTTTTTCCATCTGTCCGATGAATTGGCGGGCATAGGAGGAGAGCGATTCCACATACCGGCGCTGGCCTTCGGCAAAAATGGTATCAAAGGCCAGGCTGGACTTGCCCGACCCGGAAACCCCCGTCACAACAACCAATTTTTTCTTGGGGATCTCTACATCAATATTTTTAAGGTTATGTTCTTTAGCGCCCCGGACAATGATCCGGTCCAATTCCTTGGACCGGGAATCGTCTTCCAGGGGGGGCAGGGGTGTCAGGCTATCGACAGCATAATTATCAGCTGTCTGGGTTACAGCGGCAGCAGTATTCTTTTTCATGGGTCACCAGGTTTGTTTTTGGTTACCCTAACAACGATAATCACCTGGTTTGAAAAGTAAAGTCCGGGTAACAGGATCTTAATTAACGCCGGATTATTCAGACCATGAGAGGGGCTGAAAACGCAATTCATTAAGGCGAATTTACAATAAAATTGGTTTTTGACTTTTCAACGCGGACACAATATATGGTAGATAGACAATTTCCTGAAAACAGTTCAATCATAGCATTCTTGTGGGGGTTAGATTTACTATTTTTCATAAGATCATTGTTTTTTAAATTGTGTTTATATGTTACAAATCAATCATTTATAACAAAATCAAAGACGATGACCTTTTCCCATCTGTTCGTGTTGAAAAAGAGGGTTGATCATAACTTCGGCCTCTTTTTGAATTGACTGCGAAATAACGTTGGGATTGCAGATGGAATATCTTTTTTTCATTAAAAGTACGAATGGTTATATTTTCATATTGGAAGACATAATTTAAGAGACAATAGGAGAGGACAGAATGGATATTCTTAAATGGGATGACAGCTATTGTGTCGGAGTCGACAAAGTAGACGCGCAGCACAAGCTTTTATTCAAAATTCTTAATGACTTCGTTAAAGAAATAAATAATGCAGATCATGATGAGATGACGGCCCTAATAAAAGCCTTACTCAACTATAGCGATTATCACTTTAAGATGGAAGAGAACTATCTGCGAGAACATCCCGCTATTGAAGATCATAAGTCAAAGCATCAACTTTACATAAGTAAAATTTTGAGTCTTCAGCAAGATTTGGAAAATGGTAAAAATGTTTCCAAGGATATGCTGGACTTTCTTGTATCATGGCTTCGACAACATATCCTTAAAACAGATAAAATTTTTTTTTCGGGTATTCATGACTCGGAGGGTGTCTGATATAAAAATGGTTCAAAAGTAATACATAGAAAACAGAAATAGTAGGCTGTCTCCAAAGGAATAATCATAAAAATGAATTCACAGCAAACGAGCAATAAGAAGAAACAGAAGATCAAAGTACTCCTTGTCGATGATGAGACGCATATCAGGATGATCATGACAAATGTGGTGAACTCCATGAATCTGGAAGTGGTTGCTGAGGCGAAGAATGGTGCCGAGGCTATCCAATTATATCAGCAACATCGTCCCCATATGGTGTTTATGGATATCAATATGCCCATCATGGATGGAAAAGAGGCATTGAAAGCAATTATGAATGAGTTTCCAAAGGCATTTGTGATTATGGTCACGTCCTTGTCGGCAATGGATATTGTGACAGAATGTTTGGTTATTGGCGCTTCTAGCTACATTCGTAAAGATACATCAATGGATGAACTTAAACTCTATGTTAAAGAAAGTTGGAATGATTATGTCAAGTCAATGAAGTAACTCGTCTGGACTTCCATAAGATACTCAAGTGGTTTACTTCTTTGTGCCGGGCTTATCATTGCTGCTGTTTAAAATTTAAGGAAATGACCATGAAATATGATCTTGCAAAAATGCTTAAAGAAATTAAGGAAGATGAGACCGTTTTTAAGCAAAAGAAAAATTATTGGGCCTCTCAAAATGACATCAAAGAGTTGATTCAAAAAATGAAAGAGAAAGGTGCCAAAAAATGAGCATCGAAAATATAGGTTTTATTAAAGCAGTCAAAGATAAAGATGTCAAAATAGCCAGAGAGGTCAACAGATGCCTAAAGGAAGACCCAACCAATCACTATAGTGCCCTTATCCACATCATTAACCAAGGCTTGATGCCGGCTGAAAAGGCATGTCGCCTTTGGTCAGATTGTTTAGGCATAGCGTTGATCGACCTTAATGCCACACTATTTCAGCCTCATATCGTTGCCTTGCTTCCGAAAAGACGGGCAAGGGAACTGACCGCCATACCGATTTATCAAATGGGGGACGCCGTCACAGTAGCCGCGGTAGACCCGAAAAATAACAAGTTGCACCAAAGCCTCGAAAAAACAATGAAACGAAAAATCAGTTTAGTTTTCGCACTGGCTGAAGATATTTTTGATGTAATTGATGTTCAGTATCAATCCATTGACCTCATTGAGAATCTTGCCGAAGATGTATCCATCAATCTTCTCACGACAAAGACAATTAGTAAGGAATCTCTGGAAAAAATAGCAGGCAGTGATGCGATTAAAAAACTGACACGTTCTTTGATGCTGCTTGCCATTCAACAGAACGCTTCAGACATTCATATCGAGCCTTTTGAGCATCATATCTCAATTCGGTTTAGGATTGACGGTGTCCTACATGAACGAAGCCGACTTGAAAAATGTGTGCTTTCCCCACTTACTTCCAGACTGAAAATTATTGGAGGTATTGATATCACAGAAAGACGGCGTCCCCAGGACGGCAGAATCACTTTGGAGTTGACAAACAAAACCATTGGGTTTCGTCTCTCCACGGTACCAACCATTTATGGAGAAAAAGTCGTTTTGAGGGTGCTCGGACAGATCGTCGCAAAAAATATTCCCCTTCTTGAGGAACTCCTGCTCTCCAAGAAAAACTATGACTGGGCCAAGCGGCTAATCAACACTCCCAGCGGATCATTTTTCATAACAGGCCCAACCGGATCAGGAAAAACGACGACTCTTTTTTCAGCATTACAGAGCATCAATACGTCGGAAAAAAATATCATGACCATCGAAGATCCGGTGGAATATAGACTTCCCGGCATCAATCAAGTTCAGGTCGACAGCGTGATTGATCTGGATTTCGCCAAAGTTCTACGGTCATTTTTGCGTCAAGATCCTGATGTGATTTTAGTGGGTGAGGTGCGGGATCTGGAAACTGCAAAAATCGCAACAGAGGCCTCCCTTACCGGACATCTGGTCTTTGCAACCCTCCATACAAATGATGCGCTGCAGGCAGTCACCCGGTTGGTCGACATCGGTGTAGATCCCTTCCTCGTTGGTCCATCTCTCATTGGTGTGATAGCACAACGGCTCGTCCGGAAACTTTGTCCGGAGTGCAAGGAACTTTATACGTTGACTGTCGAAGAAATGGATAACTTGTTCGAGTGGAAAGGGCTTTCGCCATTGCAAATTTATAAAGAGACAGGATGCAGTAACTGCAGATTCACAGGGTTTAATGGCCGACTTGCAATCCACGAAATGTTAATGGTCAGTGACGAATTGCGCAAACTGGTCTCTGAAAATGCACCAATTGAGGCGTTGCGGCAGACTGCCATAAACAATGGATATCAGACGATGCGATATGATGGAATTAAAAAAGTGATTCGTGGTTTGACCACATTAAGCGAAATCGATAGGGTTGCTCCATTTAATTGAATTTGCCAATTCTAAGAGAACGCCGACCCCACAATGTGTTCACAAGTGCTTAGATTAAAAGTTTTAGTCCCACCACAATATATGGGGCCTCTTCTGTCTTAAAAAACATTCCGTGTGAGCCATTCAAAATTGATATTAAACTACGGACAAATTACATCGTCTATCAATCCATTGCAATGGGTTGACTTCCGGGATCTGATTCGCATTCTATAATAGATGACAATAAAAAAAGGATGTAATGATGAGCCGAGATTACCCGTTTGAAACCGGTGTATACCGACCGCCCAGTGAAGGAGGCAGCGCGTCCTTGCTGGTCCGCTTTACCCGGAATTGCCCCTGGAACCACTGCACCTTCTGTACGATGTATAAGGGAAAAAAATTTAATCTGAGACCGCTTGAAGAAATTAAAGCAGACATCAATGCCATGGCAAACCTTGTGGTTGATCTCCAGGCCGAATCAAAAGCCCTGGGGCACGGCGGCCAGGTCACCCGGGACGCCATTCTGGCATTGCTTGAAAAAGCACCCGACTTAAACCGGCATCCGGGTGCCGACATGCTGATTCAGTGGATGGCGGTGGGCGGAAAGACTGCATTCATACAGGACGGCAACTCCATGATCATGCCGCCCCAAGACCTTATTGCGGCACTGACCCATCTGAGGGGAACCTTTCCCTCCATTGAAAGAATCACCACCTATGCCAGGGCCCGGACCCTGGCCCAGCGCTCCCTTGAGGATCTGAAGGCCATATGCGCAGCCGGTCTTAACCGGCTTCACCTGGGCCTTGAAACCGGGGATGATGCCCTGCTCAAGCAGATCAAAAAAGGGGTAACGCCTGACGGGCATATTGAGGGGGGTAAGAAGGCCATGGAAGCCGGTTTTCAGGTATCGGAATACTGGATGCCCGGCCTTGGCGGCAAGGAGATGACAAACCAGCACGCCGAAAATACCGCCCGGGTGCTCAGCGAAGTCAATCCCCATTATATCCGGTCCCGGCCCTTCAGGCCCGCGCCCGGTACACCGATGTCCGACCAGGTCAACCAGGGGCAGATCACCCTGCTTGATCCCCGGGAGCAGTTACTTGAACTGCGCCGCATGGTCCGGAACCTGGAAGTCACATCCAAGGTTTGCTTTGATCATATGGGTAATTATTGGCGCACCGCCTCGGGGGACCTGGTTTTGCACCATGAATATGAAGGATATCAGTTTCCGGATGAGAAACAGGCGGTGCTGGACCGCATTGAACTGGGGCTTGCCTATAAACAGGAACCTGTCCGGTTTTTGGGTATGTAGGGATTGATGTCAAATTTCAATATTACAGGTTATTTGATAAGAACGTCTGTGTGAACGATATCGATCATTCACCTTTCGTTGTGGGCTGAACCTGGGTGTCGATAGACCAGGTCAGCCCATGGCTGTTATTCAGGAATACTTGCTGTTTACCCTTTTGACTGCTACAACAAAATTGAACCCCGGCAAAGGAGTCTGGTTCGTGAGCCTGGAGAGCATTGCGCCACAGCACTTCAGAGAACCCTTGCCTTTGACGAGAAAATGGTTGAAAACCTTTATAGGAATCAATTAGACAATTTAACCCCAGAAAAGGAAACACAAATGTCAGAGGAGAAGACCCAGCAGGAAAAAATTCAATCTTGGCATCTGAATCGTCGTAAATGGTATCACATTTATTTTTTTGCAGGCGTGGGAATCAATTTTTTATTGTATTTCACAAAACCTTATGGATTTGATCCCAGCGGAAGTATTTTATGGGGCTCTTTTTTTGGCATTGCAATTCCGCTTGTCACCATGTTTGCCTGTGTTTTTATTCATGAAAAAATTATCGGAGTGTAGCGTGAGTCTTAGAACCTTTATTTTTGGCGTATTGTTCTTTTTGTGTACAGGGGTTGTGTCCCAGGCAGACGTGCTGTTCACCCATGAAGAGAAAAGCAACGAATTCATGTTGGGTGAAACCAGTGCCAGAACACTGGTGGGTTATACCGGAGATGTCAAGTACGCTGATAAGGAGACTCGGTATCAGTCAGGCCTTTTAAAGCGTTTTTTCGGCAAGGTTAAAACCGGCAGGAATACAAGCGAGTTTGACTTGACGGAAAGTACGGTTTCAGAAGTGGACTGGGCAAATCGCTATGTCTATGTTTACCCGATTGCAAATATTTCCGATCCTGAATGGCACCGGAAAAGAAGCCCCATGATAAAGGAGCGCCGGGAGCTGGTTGAACAAAGATATGAGGTGTCACCCCCCAAAATCTCTTTTGAGTTCAGTAAAGAACCTGAAACAGTAAACGGGTATTCAACAAAGAGAGTGGATATCCAACTAAATCTTGAAACCACTGACAAGAAAAAAAATGCAAAAAGTCTTACAAGGATCACCCAGTCATTATGGCTTTCCACTGAGGTCAAGGGCTATGATCTTTACACCAGTTTTAACAGAGCGCTTTCCAGAAAAACAGGAGTGAACGGCCACAGGCTGGGACTTTTAGGTGACCTTTTAAGTTATTACCCCCAGGATCTTGCCTCAATTGAGGATGATCTTACCAGGGTTGACGGTTATGCCGTAAAGGCAAGATTTCTTCTTGAAGGATCATATGTACAGCATTTCTCGGACAAATCGCCCAAAAAAACAGACAAGGTTTTCAAAGATGAAACCTCGATGTTAACCAGTGTTCAGGAGATACCATCTCTTGATTCAAGCTTTTTCCTGGCACCTGAAAGTTTTGCCAGAAAAAAGATAAAATAAACGGGGTGACGCTTTTGTTGTGACATCAGGTTTGAGTAGAATAAACGCGGCCAAAGCCGGGCTTTGGCCGCGTTCATATTTAAAGTTGTACCGTATTTGTTTATATCTGTTCAGACTTCGGCTGTCTGGGTCTTAAATCCCTTACATATTTCTGGATGGCCTCTTCACTGTTTCTCGGCGTGATAAGACTCACACCGATATAAAAGAAAAATCCTATAAATACCCAGTAAAACTGATGGGGGGTCGACAGCTTGTTGGCCGGATCACTTAAGAAAAACCAGTGGTAGCTTCCCAGGTGATATTTTGCATACATCCATGACCCTGTGGAACAGGCGGTCATTACAATGATGTTAAGCGCTGCGGCAATGGTCGTGCCCCTTTCCCACCACAGACCCAGGATGAGTGGCGGACCTACGGAACAAAGGATTACGATAAATGCCGCCCCTGAAATATCGAGCACAAGCGCCGGTGGTTTAAAGGAAAGCAGTGCACAGACAAATATAATAAAAATAGTCATACACCTAGTACACTGAACCGGTTTTTTCTCAGGCCATGTAGATCCGAAAACCTTGCCGATAAGGTCGCGGCCAAGAACAACATTCAAAACCATGGTCCAGCCGGCTGCGGTAGCCATGGCGATGGCAAGTCCTCCGGCAGCAATGACCGCCAGCAGGAACGGGCTGTTCAACGCTTCGTTGGCAGCGATCATGGAGTAATCCGTCACCGATGCACCTGCAACGCCGTATGCGGTTTTCATGTGTTTTAACAGGCCCATGGCGCTGTTAATGCCTTCTGTCTGCATAAGCGGATGCAACTGCTCTATCAGAACCTTGGTTCCGGTTCCGATGATGACAAGCCCCCCGTACATGGCTCCACCGATAAGGACAGCCCAGAAAACGCTCCGGCGGGCTGATTTGATATCCTGGGTTGTGAAGAACCTGACAACCGTATAAGGCATGGCGGAAAAACCAAAATGCCATACAAAAAAGAAACCGACCACGCCGGTCCAGGTACTCATCAGAGGATGGGAAGCCTTTTCCGAAACATAAGGCATATTAAAGAATGTGGGGCTGTTTGCCAGAACCGCATCTGTCAGGCCGTTAAGTCCGCCGTAATGGCTTATTACATAAACCGTTGCCACAAGTGATCCCACGGTCATGGCAATCCCCTGGAAGGCCGTGGAAAGGGTGGTTGCAACCATGCCGCCGTAATAAATATATGCAAAGATAATTACCGAGGCCAGGATTACGGAAATAGTAAAGTTAACCTTTAATATACAAAGCAGGAACAGTGCAGTTCCAACAATTGAAAGGATAACATATGCAAAGCCGCCGATAACAGTCGGGATGGCAGCCCATAGCCTCATCCACCTGGTTTCGTATCTGTCTGCATAGTAATCGGTAAAAGATGTCGGTTCATACTTTCTTAAAGGCGCTGCTGTCAGAAGCGTGGCAATGGGCATGCCGCCGATAATGCCGACCAGAGCCCACCAGAAAGGATAGCCAAGAAGAAAAATAAATGCCGGAAGCCCCAGGAAACTTGCGGGGCTGAAATAGGTTGCGGCAAGGGCACTGCCGTTTACAAAAGGACCGACTTTCCGCCCTGCAACATAAAAATCAGCTGCATCAAGAGAGGCTTTTCGAGAAGTCCATCCAATGTAGAAAATGACAAGAAAATACGCAAGTGCGCCTAGTAAAACAATTGGATTAACACTCATATTTCGCCTCCTTCCTGTTCCAGCTTTTCTTCTCTTTTCTCTTCAGACCAGAAGAATAGAAAAGAGATAATAATGTTTATGATCCAGAGGCCGAAAAGCCAATTGTAGAGATAGCAGGCCGGAATACCAAAGACTTTCTTCAGTGGAAGCCCCGGAATCGTCATCTCCAGAATCATGAAAAGAAACACCCAAAAGTACATCAGACCTGTGCCTGCCCAGAAAATTTTCGGCATGCCTTTGAACATAGAATCCTCCCGTTTTTAGGATGGTTTTGTGTAGCCCCGGAAGGCCAATATTTCTTCCGAGTCCCTTAAATCTTAAAGTTCGGTTGAGCAATATGTGTCTTTTTGCCGCCTTGTGCGCTGCTGCAGTGAAATCTGCCGGCTGCTTAATGTGCATGGCATGGCCGTTTTCATCTAAGCTATCCTCTTAAGGTGTCCACATCTGCTCAAAGGTTTAACCATAAAAGTTGTAATCAGCAGGGTATAAAAATGTATTGCGGATACAAATATGAGAGCTGACGGAATTTAACAATCAGCAAATGCCTGATTTTAAATGTGAGTAAATGCCTGATGGAAGATAGGGCTTTTGCCTACGCAGAAGCCCTATATATGATGTTTTTCCTTTCATTATGATTTGTTTGCTTGATTAATTCAATCGATTGAATTAAATATTGTGGCAGGTCAAAAGCAAAAAATGGGAGAGATTGTGGTTAAAAAAAAGAACGCCCTCGATACCAGGGAGCGGCTGCTTGAAGCCGCCATAGACGTATTCGGCAGACATGGTTTTGATTCGGCCACCACCCGGATGATTGCCAAAGCAGGTAACGTGAATATTGCCGCCATCCCTTATTATTTCGGGGGCAAGGGCGGGCTTTACCAGGCCGTCATCGACCATATTGTTGATCAGATCAAAAAAGAAGTCGGAGAGTTGCTGGAACAAATTGACGGGATGACCTTCACCTCAGACACCGGTCGGCAGCAGGCCCGGGAACAGATTCAGGCCGTTTTGGAACGATTTATTAACTTCATTGCCGGTTCGGAACAAGGCCCGCGTTTCTCCAGAATCATCCTGCGGGAGCAGATGTTCCCAAGTCCTGCCTATGACACTATTTTTGAAGGATTTCTGAAACCTGTGGTTGATGCCTTGTCCACCCTGGTCATGGCGTCATCCGGCGAATCCGATCCCAGGCAGGCAACATTTAAAGCCATGACACTCATGGGCCAGGTGCTGATTTTCCGGGTGGCCCGGGAGACCATTGTCCGGGGGCTTGACCTTGAAGGATATTCCCCGGAAGAACTGGAAGAAATCCGTCAGGTGGTTGTAGCCAATGCCATGGCAATCACTTCAACGCCAAGCCAATAGAGCATAAGGACATAGTCATGAAAAAAGTATTCCCTGTTGTCATACTGATTTTTGCGGTAGCCGGTGCTTACATGTATTGGCAGGATCAGAATAAAAAACAGGATGAAAATGCCGGCATCTTCAAAATTTACGGTACCATCGATATTCGTGACGCATCCCTTGCCTTCACCGAGCAGGAACGGATTGAAGCGGTCCTGGTCGAAGAGGGCATGCGTGTAAAAAAAGGACAGGTGCTGGCAAAACTTCGCACCGCAAAGCTTGATGCCGCCATCAAGGAGCTGCAGGCCCGGATTGCGGCCCAGCAGGAGATCGTGGCCAAGCTGGAAGCGGGCAGCCGGTCCCAGGAGATTGACCAGGCCCGGGCCGAGGTGCTGGCAGCCAGGGCCCGGGTGGCAAATGTCTCCCGCACGGTAAAACGACTCAAGGCCACCTCCCGGTCCGGGGCCACCAGTATTCAAAATTATGATGACTCAAAAGCACTACTATTGGTTGAACAAGCCCAACTGGCCGCCAGCCGCGAAGCCCTGGACTTGCTCATTGAAGGTCCGCGAAAAGAGGATATCGCCGCGGCCCGCCACCAGCTTGATGCGCTTGGGGCAAGTCTTGATCAGCTTCAGGTTCGCCTGTCCGACATGACTTTGACCGCCCCTGCCGCCGGTACCATCCAGTCCAGAATCCTGGAACAAGGGGAACTTGCAGGACCGTCTAAACCCGCTTTTGTCCTGGCGCTTTGTGATCCTAAATGGGTGCGGGCATACATCCCCCAGCCCATGCTGGGAAAAATCAATCTGGGCATGACCGCCCAAATTTTCACGGATACGTTACCCGGGCAGTCTTTGGATGGATGGGTGGGCTTTATTTCACCCGTGGCGGAATTTACCCCCCGGGCTGTGGCCACCGAAGACCTGCGCACCCAGCTGGTATACGAAATCCGGGTATTTGTAAAAGATCCAAAGGACATTTTACGTCTGGGCACCCCCGTGACCGTGGCCATTAATGACAATCAGGCCGAACCCCGGCCTGGGAACTGAATCCGGGAATCGGTGAAATAGGATATGAACAGCAGCGTGAGCAGCGTAAGCAGCGTAAGCGTGGCATTGCCAAGAAAGGACCCCGGCGTTGAAAAGGCCCTGATGCATGCAGACCGCATATGCAAAACCTTTGACACCCCAAGCGGTAAAAAAATCCAGGCTCTGGAAGGGATCAGCATCAAAATCTTCCAGGGTGGGGTGACCGGCCTTGTGGGCGCGGATGGTGCGGGGAAAACCACCCTTATTCGTATTGCCGCAGGACTTTTGGTGCCCACTTCCGGCCAGATGACCCTACTGGGCCTGGATACTGTGGGCCACAGCCTGGAAATCCAGAGCCGTGTGGGGTATATGCCCCAGAAATTCGGTTTGTACCAGGACCTGACCGTCATCGAAAATTTAAGACTGTATGCCGATCTCCAGGGGGTTGCATTGAAAGCGCGGCCTGATCGTTTTGACAAGCTGCTGACCATGACTGATCTGGCCCCGTATGTCAAAAGACGGGCAGGGGCCCTGTCCGGTGGCATGAAACAGAAACTGGGCCTGGCCTGTGCCCTGGTAAAATCTCCTGAATTACTCCTTCTGGACGAACCCACTGTGGGGGTGGACCCGGTGTCCCGGCGGGAACTTTGGAAAATCGTCTATGACCTGGTGGAAAACGAGAGGATCGGGGTCCTGGTCTCCACAGCTTACCTGGATGAAGCACAACGCTGCGACCAGGTCAAGGTGCTGCACCAGGGGCGCCTTCTGGCCCAGGGCAGTCCGGACACCTTTACCGCCGGAATGACGGGGCGGGTGTTCCTGGCCGCCCCGGATGAACAGATACGGGCCAGACAGATTTACACCCGGCTGGCCGGACGGGAAGGCATTGCCGACGCCACCATCCGGTCCGGGCGGGTGCGGGTGGTGCTTGACAACGTGTTGTCCCCGGAAAGCGACAACGATTCGGCTATCGGAAAGCAGAAAATTGCAACCCTGCTAAACCGATCGACCGACACAATAACACCAGCAGCCCCGGCCTTTGAAGATGCGTTTATGGCCTTGATCCCAAGGGGGGATGCCCAGCTTCACACCGCTTCACCAAATCAAACACAACCATGGGTCCCAGGGCCGTCATCCGGGGATGATGCGGCAGTCATAACAAACAATTTGTGCAAAAAGTTTGGGACTTTTACGGCCGTCTCCGACCTCACCCTTGATGTGCGCCGGGGGGAGATTTTTGGATTACTGGGTCCCAATGGTGCCGGTAAAAGCACCACATTTCGCATGTTGTGCGGGCTTTTACCCGCCACATCCGGAGACATTCAGGTGGCAGGCCGAAATCTGCGTCGATCCCGGGCCAAAGCCAGGGCACGCCTGGGATATATGGCCCAGCAGTTTTCACTTTACGGCCAGCTCAGTGTAAAGGAGAATTTTAAATTTTTCGGCAGGGCATACGGTCTTTCCGGCAGCCGGCTCAAAAGCAGAATGGCCTGGGCCTTTGCGGAATTCGGGCTGGATGCCTGGCAGAACAAGCCGGCCGGCCAGCTTCCCGGTGGTTATAAACAGCGCCTTTCCATGGCAACGGCGCTGCTCCACGAGCCGGATATCCTGTTTCTGGACGAGCCCACCTCCGGGGTGGACCCCTTTGCCCGCCGGGAGTTCTGGTTACGCATCAACGGGTTTGCCGAACAGGGGGTGACCGTCATCGTCACCACCCATTTTATGGAAGAAGCGGAATACTGTGATCGCATGGTAATCATCAGCCGGGGCAAAACCCTGGCCATGGGCACACCGGGGGAGATCCGCAGCCTGGCCCGGACACCGGAAAATCCGGACCCCACCATGGATGACGCCTTTATCATTCTGTCGCAAGGAGACCGGTCATGACCCGATTTCTCATGCGCCTTTTCGGGGTGCTGCGCAAGGAGACCCTCCAGATTTTAAGGGACCCCAGCTCCATTATCCTGGCCCTGGTCATGCCCATGGCGTTGCTGATCATTTTCGGATATGGAGTGAGCCTGGATGCCGAACATGTGCCCATGGTGCTTGTCAATCACGACAAAGGTCCCATGTCCCGGGAGCTTGAGGCACGTTTTACCGGTTCTGCCAATTTCAAAATAAAAACAGCCGAAAGCATGGCCCAGGCACAATCCCTTGTGCTGGCACGCAAGGCCGAAGGCATTATCCTTTTACAAAATAATTTTACGGCAATACTTGAAGGCGCAGCTACAGGCACCGGCGAAGGTCACATGGCCCCGATCCAGCTGATCATCAACGGCACCGACGCCAACCGTGCCAGGCTCATTGAAGGCTATATGAAAGCCATTGGCGCCAAATGGTCATCCATGCGGGTGGCCCGGGGGCAAGCCGCCATGGTGCCTCTGGTCTCCATATCCCAGCGTATCTGGTTCAACGAGGCCGCCATCAGTCGCTACTTTCTAATTCCGGGCCTGATTACCTTGATCATGACGCTCATCGGCATCCTTCTCACGGCCCTGGTCATTGCCCGGGAGTGGGAGCGGGGCACCATGGAAGCCATGCTGGTGACACCCCTGAGAAAGATCGATATCCTGTTGGGAAAAACCCTGCCTTATTATTTTCTGGGCATGTTCGGCATGGGCATGTCCGTGGTGGTGGGCACGACCCTTTTCGGTGTGCCGTTCCGGGGTTCCGTGGGCGCGCTTGTGGGCTTAAGTTCCCTGTTTATGCTTACCTGCCTGGGATTCGGGCTTTTTCTTTCCGCGGCCATCCGCGTCCAGTTTGTGGCGGCCCAAACCTCCATTATGGCGGGCTATTTACCGGCATTCTTTCTCTCCGGCCTGATATTTGATCTTGAATCCACACCGAAATTCATCCAGATCATCAGCTATCTTTTTCCGGCCCGGTATTTTGTCACCATCGCCCATACCCTGTTTGCCGCCGGGGATGTATGGCCCGTGCTGCTGCCTAACGCCCTGGTGCTGGCATTCATGGCACTTTTGTTTCTTGGATTGGCATTTGGCAAAATGTCAAAGCGACTGGAGTAACCATGCATACCTTAAGACGCCTGACCGCCCTGATATTAAAGGAATTTCTCACCATCATGAAGGACCCCAAAAGCCGGTTCGTTGTGATTGGGCCCCCCATTCTCCAGTTTTTTATCTTCAGCTATGCCGCCACCTTTGACCTGGAAAATATCCGGTATGCCGTGTTTGATGAAAGCCGGTCTGTGCTGTCCCGGTCATTTCTGGGCGATGTTCACGGCACAGGACGATTCCGGCTCACCGGGTATCTTGAAGATACCGGACAGGTAAAAGAGGCCATTGACAATGAAAATGCCCGGCTGGTGATCCATATCGGGTCGCAGTTTGAGGAAAATCTACGGTCCGGCCGTTCTGTGGAGATCCAGGTCATCGCCGACGGCAGAAGCCCAAATGTGGCCATGATTGCCATTGGATACCTTGGAACCATTGTGGAAAATTTTAATAAAACCCTTTTGGAACAGGGCATCGCCCGGGCCAGCGGGCCTGGCCTGACCCTGGTGGAACGGGCCTGGTTCAACGAAAATCTGAGCAGCCGGTGGTTCATGGTTTCAGCGCTTGGCGGGGTAATCAGTACCGTGGTGGTGATGATTCTCACCAGCCTCTCCGTTGCCAGGGAGCGGGAGTTCGGTACCTTTGATCAATTTCTGGTGGTCCTGTTCAGTCCGGTGGAGATCCTGGTGGGCAAATTCATATCCGGCATTGTTTTTGGTATGCTGGACGCCTTGATCTTCACCGGCGGCGCAGTGCTTTGGTTTCACATTCCCTTCCGGGGAACGATCAGCGCCCTTATGGTTTCCCTGTTATGCTTTATCATCACCATTGTGGGCATCGGATTGCTGGTGTCGTCCCTGTCCACCACCATGCAGCAGGGGCTTTTGGGCGCATTTTTGTTCCTGATGCCTGCGATCACGCTGTCAGGGCTTGCCACGCCCGTGGAAAATATGCCCATGTGGCTTCAGCAGGCAGACATGCTCAATCCGGTGCGCCACATCATCACAGCCCTTCGCAGGATTTTTCTTGAGGGGGCGGATCTTGGGATGGTCTGGCCCCAGATATGGCCGTTACTGATCATGGCGTGTGTCTCCCTGCCTCTGGCAGCCTGGTTATTCAGACGTCGCTCGGTTTAAATACCAGTCATGTCTTTTGATTTAAAAATTCCGACCGCGTTGGAATCATTGATGTGGACAATTAAAGGCGGTGACGCCCGGCCCCAAAGGATAAGTCAGAGTCGGTTTTTTTCTTCTAAAAATTCAATGACTCTTGTGGCCTGACCCTCGGCCAGGGTACCGCCAAGACTGACAGCCACTCCGATGCATTCAAGAATTTCATCAACACCGGCACCAAGTTTTAAAGCCGTTTCGGTCTGGTACAGGATGCAGGCCCGGCAGCCTTGGACAATGGCTGTGGTCATGGCCATCAGGCGTTTAGTCTTGGCACTTAAAGCACCGTTTTTGTAAGCGCATTGTGTTAGGGCGTCTTTGGCCTGCCAAAGTTCCGGGCTCAATTTTCTAAACGCATTTGCCTGTTCATGGATCCGGTTTTTCAGTTCAGTTTGATTTTCAAGCATATCATCCTCCGTTTTAATGGGGTCATGGGTTAAACTGGGAACAGCGTATATCCCACCAATCCATTTGACAAACGAATTGCTGTGATGGTATCCATCAAAAACCATGATGGATACCCACGACATACCAACCATGAATCTGACGCCAGATCTACTTCGGACCTTTGTGGCGGCGGCCCAGAGCGGCAATTTTACCCACGCAGCCAAAACGGTTCATTTAACCCAATCCGCCGTGAGCATGCAGATCAACCGTCTGGAATCCGACATTGGAAAGCCGCTTTTTAACAGAATCACCCGGGGGGTGGAACTGACACCCCACGGAGAGCGTCTGCTTCGATATGCCCGCCGCCTGCTCCAGATCCACGACAAAGCGGTGGCGTCTTTAACCGGGCCGAACCTGCATGGACAGATCCGTCTCGGTGTTCCCGAAGAGTTATCCTACCGGTATCTGCCTGGAATTCTGCGAAGTTTTTCCGCACGGTATCCTCTGATTTCCGTGGACATTTATTGTGATTTTTCAAACCGGTTAAAGGAGATGGTAGAAGACAGACAACTGGATCTATGCCTTGCCAATGATGAAGCCAGCAGCAGGATAGGGAATTTTCTTCGAAATGAACCCGTGGTCTGGATTGCCCCAAGGAATGCAGCACCTGAAATGGAGTCGCCCCTGCCCCTGGCCTTGTTTCATCAGGGATGTATGTATCGCAAATGGGGTATGCAGGCGCTGGACCAAAATGATGTTCCCTTCCGGATCGCATACTCCAGTCCCAGTTTCACAGGAATTCTGGCAGCGGTTCGTTCCGGGGTGGCTGTGGCACCTGTGGGCAAAAGCTGTGTCACCCAAGAGTTTCGCATCGTCGAAACCCTGCCGCCATTGCCGTGTGTCTGCATCACGCTTTATTCCGGCAACGGCCCGGAGGATAAGGTAAAATCCTGCCTGTCCCGGCACATTGCCGGATCCTTTGACGTGCCGACGCAACCTTAGGATGTGAAAACAAAGGCGCTGAAAGAGTCATCACCCAAGGCATGCCGGAGTTGGAAGACCATTGCCGGCCATTACTGAGGCGGTGAAATCAGCGTTTGAAAATCCGCCAGTTGCTCGGCATTGCCCATGACGGCGATCAATTCTCCTGCTTTTAACTGATAATCCGCATCCGGATTGGGTTTCAACTCGCCGTCATGCATCACGCCAACCACTGATATTCCGGTCTTGGTACGAAGATCCAGCTCTTTAATTGTCCGGCCTATCACAGGACTGTCGGCCACCAGTTTTACCCAGCTGAACTCCAGCAGATCACACGCTTTCTGCAGTTGAGACAGGGTTTCATGCCCCTGGGAGATCTTGAAAAACGGGGCATACAGCTCCCTGCGAAAGGCATCGGTATATTTCTGGATATCCGTGGCCGGAATATTTAAATACAGCAGTGCCTGGCGGGTGAATTGCAGGCCGGCCTCAAATTCCGGCTGAACCACTTCCTGTATGCCCTGGTCATGCAGGGCCTGCATCTGTTCGATCCCTTCGGCCCTTGCCACAATATTTACCGTGGGGTTTGCTAGACGGATCTGATCGCAGGCGGTTCCGGTGACATCAATCCAGGGTGTGGTAATGAGTACAAGATTGGCCTCTTTTACTCTGCCGGCCTCCAGTACAACATCCCGGGTGACATCCCCGTAAATCACCGGAAACCCGATGCTCTTGGCCTGGGTCACCCGCCGGTAATCAATTTCAATAATGACAAAGGCCAAATCCAGGCGCTGCAGAACCTGTCCCAAATGAAATCCGATCCGGCCCCCGCCGGCGATGATCACATGGTTGCGCAAACCTGTGTCAGGCAAATTGATGGTTTGTACCGGCTCTTTTTTAAACATACGCTTTCGCAGCCCATACAGTGGTGCGGTCAGTCCTGAAACAAGCGGTGTCAATAACATGGTTACAATTGCGGTTGCCAGTGTCAGGGAATAAAGATCGTGGGATATGGATTGGGTGCTGATGCCGACCCGGGCCAGCACGAATGAAAACTCTCCCACCTGGAACATACCCAATCCCAAAGCCAGTGGTATGACGTTGCCATAGCCGAATACGCGGCTTAGTGTACTGAAAATGATTCCCTTGCCTAGGGATACGCATAACACCACAATCAGGATTGTTTGCCAGTTTTTAACCAAAAAGACCGGATCCAGAAGCATGCCGACGGATACAAAGAAGAGCAACCCAAAGATATCCCTTAACGGAATAATATCGCTCAGTGCCTGGTGACCATAATCAGATTCGCTTAAGACCATGCCGGCAACAAACGCCCCAAACGCAAAGGACAATCCAAATAAATAAGTGCCATATCCCACGCCCAGACCCATTGCGGTGATTGCCAGCAGGAACAGCTCCCTTGAATTATGCCTGGCAATATATGCCAGTAGTTTTGGAATGAGTCGTGTGCCTATAAAAATCATTAGAAACAGGAATGTCACCGCCTTGACCGCGGCCCAGCCAAGGACGGGGATGCCTGCTTCCAGTTGGTTTAACTTGGGCAGGATAATCATTAGGGGAACAATTGCCAGATCCTGAACAATCAACATGCCGATCATGACCCGGCTTGACAGGGTGCCCATTCGTCCCTGACTCATCAGTGTTTTAAGAATCACCATTGTGCTGGATAGGGCAATGAGCCCCCCAAACCAGAGTGAATCATTAAACGGCCAGTTAAATATTTTACCGATGCCAAAGCCCAGGAAAATTGAAAGCAGCATCTGTATCGGGGTGCCGATCAAGGCAATCCGGGCCACAGGCTTCAGCTCTTTCAGTGAAAATTCCAGCCCCAGGGCAAACAGCAAAAGCGCAACACCAATTTCCGCTAACAATTCAATATCGTGGATATTGGAAATTGTGACGCCCCCCGTGAACGGACCCACCATGACGCCGACCAGGATGTATCCCAGGATTAACGGCTGTCTTAACCGCTGGGCCACGAGGCCGCCAATTAAACCGGCCACAACAATAATTGCAATATCAGAAGCTATACCCATTTGTATTTATACCTGAGATAAATTAATGATTACCTATACCCAATTTGAGATAAAAAATCCCAACCCTGGACCATGAACGATCAATTTGACATATTAATAAAATTTGAATTAGAAAGCCACTGGCTTTTAATCGAAAAGGTGGTGCCAAATTGCAGGGAATTGTCTTTATCTATGAAGAAAGCCGTTCGGTCAAAAACAGCGCGTTAACCGTGCGGATTGAAGAACGGCGGAAAAAGAAAAACACCTGGATGCCTGCGGGGCCGCAAAAAGTGTATACGGCCCGGGACCTTCAACGCCCCGGACTTAAACTCCTGGACAAAACACTTTTTTCCATGGCCTTTAAATCTGAAACCGATTTTAGACAAATGGAAGCACGGTTCTTTTCCCCGGATCAGGAGTATACCCTTTTTAGAATTTCACCACACGATTTTAAGGCCTTCCTTGACCGATGCAATGCCAAAAATCTGCTGTGCAGCAAAGACGGGCGACTGCTCCGGTTTCAGTATGTTAAACATATAATCCCAGAGATCGTATTCAAGGATTCGGGAATAGCCTTTGATGCCTTTCTTGCCATAAACGGACATAAGATGCCTGCACCGTGCTATGAAACCGCATCGGATCCGGTTCGAATCATATCCGGCACCCGGGTATATGAACTGCCAAAAGGCTTGCCACTGCTGCTTATCAAAGACATGATCCGGGGAAAAACCATTTCCTATGATGAATTTGACGGGACTTTGGCTGAATTGAGCCGGTATGCCGGCAAGGTCTCCTTGAATATTCCGGGCAGGGTGAAAAAAATAAACCGCCATGCGTCTTTCACGCCGGTACTGGATTTTGACCCTGACTTAAAGTATGCGAATCTGGGGTTTGAATACAAAGGCATCGGTTTGTTACCCATGACAGACACACGCCGGGTTTTGCTGAACCATGAAACGAACCTTGAATTGCACAGAAATCTTGCTGGGGAACTAAAATACCGGGACATGCTTAAATGCCATGGTGCCGTCTTCACAAGCCATGCCCCCAAAGATTGTTTTATTTCAAAAGGAAAAAGGGAAAACCTCCTTTATCATGTCCAAAAGCAGGGAGGCGTTCTCAAGGTGTCGGGCCGCTGTCTGGTCCTGGACATTAAGGTGGCCTGGGATATCAAGGCAAATCAGGAGGGTATCCTTGTGGGAGGCGCTGTCTGCTACCAGGGAAAACAAACCGGTATGGAAAATATCCTGGACGCCTCCCTTTGCGGAGAGCCCTGGTTTGATCTTCCCGGTGGGTTGAAGGGGTTTATCCCCCAGGGCCTGGCCCGGGATTTTGAACACCTTGAGCGTCGCGGGGACTTCAGGGATGAGGTGGTCCGGTTTGATACATATGACCTTTCCTTTATTGCCAAGTTTTTTGACAACAAGGAACGCGTGGTCCGGGATCAGGTTTTTAACCGGTATCTTGCTTTTCTGAAAAACAGATGCGCCCCGGACCAGCCGGTAACTGTGCCCAAAACCTTGAAAGCTGCACTGCGGCCCTATCAGAAGAC
>Ga0193963_1000530_pt1 | contig 19850 bp, 17 predicted proteins | sample FB_6_MG_FD_140359 | JGI IMG/M metagenome (GOLD analysis project Ga0193963, IMG submission 140359) | Microbial mat bacterial communities from the Broadkill River, Lewes, Delaware, United States - FB_6_MG | ecosystem: Environmental > Aquatic > Freshwater > River > Microbial mats | place: USA...
AATTGGATATGCATATTGTTGGTTTTAGAGGAGATTATTATGAATTTAAACCAGAAGCTATCCATAAGATTAAAAACTTGGTATATCCAGTTCCAGACCCTAAGTTTCCATTTTTAGGGGTTCATTTCACTAGGATGACTGATGGAAGTATTGAATGTGGCCCAAATGCAGTTTTTACTTTTAAAAGAGAAGGGTATAAGCGTACAAGTTTTAGTTTTAAAGATACTTTTGAGGCTTTAACATATAAAGGAACATGGAAATTATTTGTTAGGCATTGGCGTAAAGGGATTGATGAATATAAAAGAGCCTTTTCAAAGCGATTATTTGTGAAAGAATTGAGAAAAATGATGCCATCTATTACAGTTGATGATGTGCAGGTTGCTCGTTCTGGAGTAAGAGCACAGGCTATTGATTATGATGGAGGCATGGTTGATGATTTTAAAATAATGAAGCACAACGGAAATATTCATGTAATAAATGCTCCTTCACCTGCTGCTACGGCTTGCATGGCTGTTGCAGATGAAATTGTAAATGTTGTTGTAAATTAGATTCATGAATTTTTATCAGAAAGAACTTCAGTTAAAACCTTTTTCAAGAGGTTTTCATTTAATTACAAATGAAATTATAGATGCTTTACCAGAATTGAAAAATATTTCAATTGGGCAGTTGCAGGTTTTTATTAAACATACATCAGCAAGTTTAACAATTAACGAAAACGCAGATTCAACTGTACGAGATGATTTTGAAAGTCATTTTAATACTATGGTGCCTGAAAATCAATCCTATTATAAACATATATATGAAGGTTCTGATGATATGCCTGCTCATATAAAATCATCACTATTAGGTAGCTCAGTTTTAATTCCAATAACAAAAGGTAAATTGAATTTAGGAGTTTGGCAAGGAATTTTTGTATGCGAACATAGAGATTATGGAGGTTCGCGTAATCTTGTTTTAACCTTAACAGGAATTTAATTAGTATGTTATTATTTTTTTTAACTTACTCAGCTACTACTGAAAAATGAATTGAAATGATAAAAAGATTATTTAATGAAAGTACTTCGGTGCTTGAGGCTAAGTTTGAGGGTGAAGTAAATATTCTTCAAATTGTTGAATATATTCGTGAAACTAAGGATTCTGATCATTATCCAAGAACATTAAAAATATTAACGGACGCCAGAAATGTTATTATGAATTTTAGGGCTGAGGATTTAGGTGTAATTGTAGAGGCGAATTATAAATCACTGGCAAAGTATGATTATATAATTGATGCATTTATTCTTGATTCTCCAACGGAAACTGCATTGTCAATTCTTTTTGATGAATTGGTTAAATCTAATAAGTATAAATTCAAAATATTTTCAACCATTGAAGCAGCCTCAAAGTGGCTGGGAAATATGTAATTCTATTATTAATTAGCCATGTATTCCTTAGAGAAATAATGATAGGCATTATCTAAGTTTTCTTGAGCTTTAGTACTTAATCCAATTTTAATATTCCAATCATAACCTCTCATTTTAATTACAAATGCTTTTGGATTTTTATTATATATGGATTCACAAAGATTTAATATTTGGTTGGGAGGAACTGCATGTGTTGAAAATGCGACCTCACTGGCAGGATAAATTCTTTCTATAGAAAAACCATCATGTAATTTTTCTTTTGTAGCATCAACAAAAATAACTGTTTCAAACTTTTCAATGACTTCAGCATCTTCAACCATTAGTTGATATTTACATAGTAAATTAGTTGTGTTAAAACCGTTTTTTTCAAGTAAGTCAATAAAACACCAGCCAAGACCATCATCTTGGCGAGTGTTATTTCCTATTCCTATTATGATAGTGTTATCTAATTTTTTCATCGATAATATTTCCGTTTGAATCTTCAATTTTAACAATTAATGGCATTTGCCCCATGGCATGCGTTGCACAACTTAAGCATGGATCATAAGCTCTTATGGCAATTTCAATTTGATTCAACATTGGTTCGGTTATTTCTGGTTTTTCACTCAGCACCTCGTTTGCCACGGCTCTAACTCCACGGTTCATAGCTTCATTATTATGAGTTGTTGAAACAATTAAATTACATTTTGTAATAAGACCTTTGTTATCGGTATGATACTCGTGAATTAATGTTCCTCTAGGAGCTTCTATAATTCCAATTCCTTTATTTCTTGGAGTACCTTTTCTAACTAAATCATTCCCCATAATTTCATCATCATGTAATAATTCTTTCATTGCTTCTGCGCAGTGAAGTAGTTCAATTAAACGAGCCCAATGCGTATGCATGGTCATGTTATTTGGTTTATTTTGAGTATATGACTTAAAAATTAATCGTTCTACTTCTGCCAATGGTGTATTTATATGTGAGCAGGTATTTATTCTGGCTAATGGCCCAACGCGATTCCAACCTTTTTCTCTTCCGTACATAGACATATATGGGAATTTTAAATAAGACCAAGGTTCAACAGCTTCCTTAAAGTGATATTTATATTCAATATCTTCAATGTTTAATAATTCATTACCTTCAAAATCTACCGATCTTAATCTTCCATCGTACAATTCCAGAGCACCATCTTCATTATTAATTAAACCTAAATGATTGGATGGATATGATGCAAAATTATCAATCCAAGAACTGTTTTCGGAATGGTAACTTTTCATAAATTCTATAACTTCTTTAGACCATTTTATCATGGTGTCAATATTTGGAATTTGATCACCTTTTAAAAAATAATCACGTTCCTCTTCGGTTAAAGTTTTATGAACTCCACCAGGAACAGTTAATATTCCATGAATTTTTTTACCAGCCAATGCTTTTATAATTTCCTGACCAAATTTTCGCATTAAGATTCCTTTTTTTGCGAGTTCCGGGTTTTCAGTTGCAACGGCAACAACATTTCTTTTTTCAGCTGGAGCATTTATTCCAAATAGCAGGTCAGGAGAAGCTAAATAGAAAAAATGCAATGCGTGTGATTGAAAAATTTGACCAAAATGCAATAGTTTTCTAAGTTTTGTGGCAGTTGGAGATAAATTTTCAGGATCAATTCCTACCAATTGGTCAACTGCTTTAGCAGCTGCCAAATGATGACTAACAGGGCAAATTCCACATAGTCTTTGAACTAAAACTGGAGCTTCCCAATAGGGGTGTCCCTGAATAAATTTTTCAAAACCTCTAAATTCAACAATATGTAAAAAAGCATCTTCTACTTTTCCGTTCTCATCCATTTTAATAGTTACTTTACCGTGTCCTTCTACACGAGTAACAGGTTCTATAATTATTTTTTTTGAATTCATGTTAAACAGTTTTGTAGTTAGTCATATTTAAATTCTGGATAGGCAATTGAATATTCTTCTTCAAATAAAATGTTTTTAACAACATTCCAAATATGATTTGAACTTGGAGGACACCCTGGAATATGGTAATCTATTTTTACAATTTCATGATTAGAATAGACCTTGTTTAGTATTTTAGGAATATCAGGATGATTTGGAATAGTAGTTTCTCCTTCTTCACTGGTCATGGAATTAAGATAAGCCTCTTCTAGACATTCTTCTAAAGGAATAGTATTCCTAATAGCAGGTAAACCTCCCCAAATCGCGCATTCTCCAACCGAGACTAAGATGTCGCAATTTTTTCTGAATTCGCGTAAAACTTCAATATTATGTGTATTACAACATCCACCTTCAATTAAACCTATGTCACATCTTTCAGTGAAGTTTTTAATATCTGTTATTGGCGATTTGTTAAATTCAACAAGTTCAACTATATCTAATATACCTAAATCAATATCTAGTAAAGACATATGGCATCCAAAGCAACCTGCTAAAGATGTTGTTGCTACACGTTTTTTCTTATTTGGTGTGATATGTTTTTTGATTTCATTTAAAGGTATAGTTCTGCCTTTTTTTCCCATATCAAATTGACGATCTCCAAAGGGTTTGCTAAAGGATTTTCCTCTAACTAAAATTGAACCTGTTGGACAAATATGCATGGCATAATCTGCTTGTGACTCAGATAGTTTCGCTTCTTGTTCATAATCTATCGAAACTAAGGTGTCATTACCACGTTCGGTTAAACTAAATACTTTGTAGCCATCATTGGTGATAATTTCTTCAATACAACGTCTACATTTAATACATCTATTTTGATTTACAACAATACGTTCTGGTCTGGCATCAACAATTCGGTCAACAAATAAATGTGGAAATCTTGTGTACCTCATTCCTGTTTCATATCCTAGATTTTGCATTTCACAATCTCCACTTTTTTCACATGATGGGCAAAAGTGATTGCCTTCAACAAACATCATTTCAAGTACTGCTTTGCGAGCATCAATAAGTTCTTCAGTATTTACCTCAATATCCATTCCATCATCTACATTTACCGTACATCCGGCAATTGTTTTTCCGTGATTTTTCACGGTACAAACCCTGCAGCTTCCAATAGGGTTGAGGTGTTTAAAATGGCACAGGGTTGGAATAAATATTCCATTTTGTTTTGCAGCTTCAATTAGATTTAATCCTTTTTCAGCAGAGCACTTTCTTCCGTCAATTTTGAATGATACATTTTTCATTTGTCAGAACTTAAATTTGTGATTTAAATTTATCAATAAATTCAACTAGTGTTTATCTCTAAAACTTATTCGGAAGTGAGATAAGTTTATTGAATTCAGTGTTTTAAAAGAAAAAACTATTTGCTAGTTTTGAGTTTCTTTAATAAAATTATCATAATCGTTGATAGCTGCCTCCATATCAAATTCAATATTTTGATTTTCGTTTAAAGGAGAAATTTTTAAATCAAAATACTCTTTAAATTTATCTACAGCCATTACAAGTGAATTGGAAGAGGTTTTACCCAGACCACATCTACTAGTTAATTTCATTATGTTTCCCCATTGTTTTATTTCTTCAACATCGGTTTGGGTGCATAAACCACGTTTAAATTTCTGAATTTTTTCAAATAATATTTGATTACCAGCTCTACAAGGTGTGCATACTCCACAAGATTCCATTTTGAAAAAGTTCATAAAGTTCTCTTGAATTTGAAGAATGCTGCGAGATCTGTTAAATACCATAATTGATCCACCACATATTAAATCTTCATCACAGATAGTTCGGTCAAATTCAGTATGATTAATACATTCACCAGATGGTCCACTAATTTGAACATAATAAGGTGACAAGGCTTCTGATAGTTTTAAGAGTTCTCTAACAGAAATACCCCATTCAATTTCATAGATACCAGGTTTAGCAACATCACCAGAAATACTTACTAGCTTAGTTCCTTTACTGTTTTCAGTTCCAATTTTTGATATAAAATTAACACCTAGCTCTAAAGTTCTAGCAGCCTTAATAAATGTTTCTACATTGTTTACAATAGATGAATGACCTAAAAAACCATTAACAGTTGGAAAATGTTTTTGAATTCTAGGAACTCCTCTTTTTCCTTCTAGTGATTCAATTAAAGCTTTTTCTTCTCCACATACATATGATCCAGCTCCAAGTTGAATGTCAATTTTGAAATTAAAATTTTCAATACCCAAAATATCATTTCCTAATAAACCTCTATATTCAAATTCGTTAATTGCATCTTCTAATTTTTCTAATAGGTACTTATATTCAGCTCTTAAGTAAATAAAGCCTTTTTTAGCTCCCGTTACATGAGCAGCAATTATCATTCCTTCAAGTAATAAGCCAGGTAGATTATTTAGTAAAGATTTATCTTTAAAAGTACCGGGTTCACCTTCATCAGCATTACATATAATTACTTTATTAGTGCTAAGGCTATCTTTACAATATTTCCATTTTAATGCTGTAGAAAAGAATGCGCCACCACGCCCAGTAAGTTTTGATTTTGCAATTAAATCAATAATTTTTGAAGCACTTTTTAAATTTTGTAAAGACTTTCCAATTTTATAATCCCTAAAAATTACAGTTTTATTGTTAGACGGTGTGTATTGAATTTTACTATCGAATTTACTTTCTATAGATTTTAAAGTGCTTCCATTTTTAATTTTATCAATAATGGTTTTAACCTTTTTAGGTGTTAAGTTGGTAAAAGGATGAAAATTAATTAATGCCGCAGGCTCCTGATCACTTAAACCAATACATGAAGTCTCAAAAAGAGAGAATATTGAATCCTGATTGTATTCATTAAAGAAACACCCGGTTTCTTTCTCAAATGCACTTTTTATTTGCTGAAATCCTTTAAACTCAGAAACAATGCTATTGTTTAGATAGATAATGAATTTTCCAGTTGGTTTTGTATGAAAGAAGTGATAAAAAGTGATAACCCCTTCAATTTCAATTGTTGAAACATTTAGTGATTGGGCAATTTCCTTAATAGCTGTTTTTGAAATATAGCCATATTTATTTTGAAACTCCCAAAGTTTGTTTAATAGGTCTTTTCTTTCCATATTAAAAAAATTAAAGTTTACTGTATTAAATTTACAATATAAGTGGTTGAGAATCAATAAAATTATTGTGAATAGGTGATATTTATTGAATAATTAATTTTCGATAGGAGGTTTTAAGTTTTTTTTATGATTAGATAAGTTTGCTGTTTATTTTTTTGAAAAATGGATGATTTTATGAGAAATATTCAATAAAAAATATGATTAGAAAATTGTAAATGCATTTAAGGAGAGATAATTAAGTGTTTAACTTTCTTAAAAGTTTTAACATAATAAAAAAAATAAACAGAATAAGGAGTCATTAAAAACTTATTAACAATTAGTGCTTTTTTTAAATAGGAAATTAAGTTAATACAGTATAAAATCATAGTTACTATGTAAATATTTCACAAAAAGATATTTAATTGAAGGTGAAAACGTATAAATAGTATTGGAAAAGAGATATTACGCTAGGTAGTAATGTTGATAATTTAGAAGCTGTAAATAAGACTAAATAGTATGCTTTGATTTATTTTTGTAGCTTAATTTTTTTATAACCAAACACACACAAACAACAACACAATGAAAAAACTAATTACGTTATTTACAATTTTAGTAACAGTTTCTGTTACCGCACAAAACTTTCAATTGCACAGAGATTTGGAAAGAGGTCATTTTACAACAACATTTGAAATGTTTAAAATGGATAAATATGGTAACACTTTTACGTTTGTAGATTTTGATTACAATGGTACGACAGGAACGGGAAGTGCTTATTATGAAATTGCTCGTGTATTAAAAACTGAAAAAATGCCTGTTGGTGTACATGTTGAGTATAATGCTGGTCATACTAATGGATTTACAATTCCTGAAGCTTGGATTTTTGGAGCTAATTATTCTAAAGGAAATGCAAAATGGGGATTCTCTACATATGCAGGTTACAAGGCCTTTACTGGTGCAGATAATGGAAATTTTCAAGTTACTGGAACTTGGTATTGGAATATAATTGCTGATAAATTAACCTTCTCAGGTTTTGCGGATTATTGGTCGGAAAAAGGAGAGTTTGCTTTCGGTTATACTGATTCAAAAGTTTTTTTAGCAGAACCTCAATTATGGTATCATTTGGATAAGTCATTTTCTATTGGAGGTGAATTAGAGTTATCATCCAACTTTGCTGGTGGAGGAGACAAACTAAAAGGAAGACCTACATTAGCAATTAAGTGGAACATTTAATTCTGAATTATGTTAGACAAGTTTTTTAAAATAACCGAGAATAAATCTACATTGAAAACTGAGATCATAGCGGGTATTACTACGTTTATGACAATGGTTTATATTTTAGCCGTTAATCCAAGTATTTTAAGTGCTGCAGGAATGGATAAAGATGCTGTATTTACGGCAACAGCTCTTTCAGCAGTAATTGCTACTTTAGTGATGGCCTTAGTTGCAAAATTACCTTTTGCTTTAGCTCCAGGAATGGGATTAAATGCATTCTTTGCTTTTACAGTTGTACTGGGTATGGGATATTCTTGGGAGTTTGCCTTAACAGCGGTATTTTTAGAAGGTATTATTTTTATCATTTTAACAGCGTTCAATATTAGAGAGTTAATAGTTAATTCAATTCCAATTAACTTGAAACATGCTGTTTCAGTAGGTATTGGATTATTTATTGCTTTTATTGGTTTACAAGGAACTGGATTAATTGTTGATAATCCAGCGACTTTGGTAAGTATGGGTGATATGAAAAATCCAACTGTTTTAGTTGGTTTGGCAGGAGTTATTATCATTGGAGTTTTATTAGCAAAAAAAATAAAAGGAGCTATATTAATTGGAATATTAACTTCAACTATTATAGGTTTATTTGTTGGTGTAACTGTAATTCCAGAAGGTTTTACTGCAGTTAGTTTACCACCGTCAATTGAACCAGTCTTTTTTAAATTTGATTTTTCTCAAGTGTTTACTATTGATATGCTTATCGTATTATTTACATTCTTATTTGTAGATATGTTTGATACTGTTGGAACATTAGTAGGTGTATCTTCAAAAGCAGGAATGTTAGATAAAGATGGCAGAGTGCCCAGAGTAAAACAAGCATTATTTGCTGATTCAATTGGTACTTTCTTTGGAGCTATGTTAGGAACGTCTACAGTTACAACATATGTTGAAAGTGCAGCAGGTGTTGCTGAAGGTGGAAAAACAGGAATGACAGCATTAACGGTTGCAGGTATGTTTGCCTTATCATTGTTTTTTGCACCAATATTTATGATAATTCCAGCAGCTGCTACAGCACCTGCTTTAATTGTTGTAGGTTTATTTATGATCTCTCCTATAATGAAAATTGATTTAAATGATTTTACAGAAGCTATTCCAGCATTCTTTACAATTGTAATGATGCCATTAACTTATAGTATAGCTGAAGGAATTGTATTTGGGATGTTATCATTTGTTTTACTAAAACTACTTACTGGTAGAATTAAAGAAGTTAAACCTATTATGTATGTAATTGCAATACTATTTATTATTAAATTTTATGTTTAGTAATAAAAATAATTAATAGTAAAAAAACCTTCTTGTTTACAAGAAGGTTTTTTTTATGGCATATTTCAATATACTTTTTTATTTACTAATAATGATTGTACATATTCAGTAGTGTTTAAATACTCTGTTTTTATATCCCTAACATATTCTAATGTCTTTTTATATAATTCATGTTTTGGATTTAAGCAATCTCTCATATTTGAATCTAAAACCGTGAGAGCTAAATACCAACTTCCAATACGTGAAAATTGCTGATCGCTGAAGATAGGATCATGCCCTTTATTTTCTAAAGTTGCATCAATAAAAATAGGAATTAAGTTTATCGTTTTTGTTGGGATTTCTACTTCATAATATGATAGAAATAATGTTTCTTGTTGAATTGTTATTGGAACATTCCATCCAACGTTGTTGTTATCAAGTTGATATTTGATATTTACATAATTGTAAAATTCATTGGAATCTTTTGGATCCTCAAAAATTAAAGCATAATGCCTTGGAAGATTTCTTTTGAACTTTTTTGCTACAACTAATTTATCATCTTTAATTGTTGGGGCAATTCTTAAAGGAATGCAAGAATATAAAATAAAAAAAGAGAGTAATAATAGGGTATTTCTCATAGTGTTTTTTAATAAAGTGAAACAACTATTATACCAAAAAACTAGATTATACAAAAAAGTAAAACCCTTTTTGAAATATTCAAAAAGGGTTTTACTTATATTATTTCTGAAGAGTTCAGAATAGTATTTTTTTAGTCTTCTACATGACTTCCTTTAATAGGGCTTGATGTTTTTGGTAATACAAGGTTTAAAATAACACCTACTACTGATGCAAGTCCAATACCAGCTAATGAAAAGTTTCCATATGTAATTTGAGCTCCTCCAATACCAATTGTTAATATTATAGAAACAATTACTTGGTTACGAGTTTTTGTAAAATCTGTTTTTGCATCAATTAAGGTTTTTATACCAATGCTGGCAATCATTCCAAACAGTAATAACATAATTCCTCCTAGTACGGCTGCAGGAATTGTTTTTAATAATGCACTAACTTTCCCAATTAATGAAAAAACAATTGCAGTAACTGCGGCAATTCTTAAAACTCTAGGATCTACAATTTTAGTTAATGCAACGGCACCAGTAACTTCAGAATATGTTGTGTTTGGTGGTCCTCCTAAAAAACCTGCAAAGGCGGTAGCAATACCATCACCTAAAAGTGTTCTATGTAAACCTGGTTCTTTTACAAATTGTTTATCAGCAACACCTCCAATGGCATACATATCTCCAATATGTTCAATAATTGGTGCAACAGCTACTGGAATCATATATAATATAGGTCCCCAGCTAAATTCAGGAGTTTGAAAATTAGGTAAGGCAAACCAGGCTGCTTCATTAACAGAAGTGAAATCTACTAGTCCAGCAATAATTGAAATGATATACCCAACAACTATTCCAATAAATATAGGTATTAGTTTAATTAAGCCTTTTGAATAAACAACAATTACAATTGCAGTTATTAAAACAGATAATGCAATTAACCAATTAGATTTTGCCATATCAACACCTACAGAGGCTAACGACAATCCAATAATCATAATTACTGGTCCAACTACAACTGATGGAAATATTTTTTCAATAACTCTTAATCCCCAAAGTTTAATAATTCCAGAGACAAGTCCGTAAACAATACCTACAGCAATTAAACCTCCAAGAGTTCCAGGATATCCATATAATTTTGTGGCTGCAACGATAGGAGCTATAAAAGCAAAACTACTTCCTAAAAATACAGGAACTTTTCCCTTAGTTATGATATGAAAAATTAGTGTTCCTACACCAGCTGTAAATAAGGCCACTGCGGGATCAATATCAATTAATAAAGGAACTAATACAGTAGCGCCAAATGCTACAAATAGAAATTGGATTCCAACAATTATCCGTTTAGCTGGATTGTTAAGATTGATTGGTTTTGAATTTTGAGAAGTTGACATATTTTTGGTTTGGTTTAAAAAATTGGATAAAAATAAACATAAAAAGAAAACAATCAGAAAATTGAGCTTTAGATTGTCATTAAACCTTAATATTTAGAATTGATATTGATAAAAAAGTGGGTTTTTATTCAATTTTGATGAAAAAACTTGTGATTTTCACTTTTTTTTCAAAAAAGTGAAAATGTATTTTTTTAGTCAAATTTTAACCCTTTCGAAGAGTTTTAAAAAAAAAACAGGTTAAAAACAAAACGAAATATATGATACTTCGAAAACGTTTTAAATAGCAATTTTTTAATTTTTTGAGTATTAAATATTAAATTTTTGACATCATTTTTTGAAAGTAAAATCGTGTCTGTTTTTTTGTGTTTTTGGGTTCTTTCTATCATTTTGAGGTGAAATCAGAATTGCGAGGTATTTTTGCGATAATTGTAATTTTGCATTAAGATAAATGAATTTATCGTAATAATACAGGTGTTAATATGTTTTATTTTACGAAATAGTAATTAAAATTTTAAACTTAATGAACTGATAATTTATTTTTTGGAAATAAATTATGACACATATCAGTTTTCTATTAGAATGCGATTGTTATCTTTGTTACAGTTAAATAGCTCAAAAAAGTTATTGAAATTTTAGATTAGAAAATATAAAATTAAATATTATATATAAATATGAAAGTTGTTGAAAAAATATCCCTACTAAAAGCTAAAAGAGAAAAAGTAGCTGAAATGGGTGGTGAAGCGAGAATTGCAAAACAACACGAAAAGGGTAAGTTATCTGCTCGTGAGCGTTTAAATCTTTTGTTTGATGAAGATAGTTTTCATGAAATAGATGCATTTGCAAAGCATAGATCTACAAATTTTGGAATGCAAAAAGTAGAGATTGAATCTGATGGTGTTATTGTTGGATATGGTTTAGTAAATGGAAGATCTGTTTTTGCTTACTCACAAGATTTTACTTCTAGAGGAGGATCTTTAGGTCAAATGCACGCTGCTAAAATCTGTAAAGTAATGGATTTAGCTTTAAAAGCTGGAGCACCAATAGTTGGATTAAATGATTCAGGAGGAGCAAGAGTTGAGGAAGGTGTTGATGCTTTAAAAGGATATGGAGATATTTTCTTCAGAAATTCAAGAGCTTCAGGTGTAATTCCTCAAATTTCTGCAATTATGGGGCCTTGTGCAGGTGGAGCAGTTTATTCTCCTGCAATTACTGATTTTGTTTTTATGGTTAAAAAAACAAGTCATATGTTTATTACAAGTCCTTATGTTATTAAAACTGTTACTGGAGAAGAAACAACATTTGAAGAATTAGGTGGAGCAATGGTTCACAATTCAAAAAGTGGTAACTCTCATTTTGCTTGTGATAATGATGAAGATTGTATAGAACAAATTAGAGATTTAATTGATTATTTACCAAACAATAATATGGAGTCTGCTCCGGCATTAGAAACTGGTGATGATCCAAGAAGATCTTGTGATATGTTAGACACATTTATACCAGATGATTCTAAAGTTCCTTATGATATGAAAACTATTATAGAGGAAGTATTAGATGGTGGAGATTTTTATGAAGTACACGAACATTTCGCTGAAAATGCAATTGTTGGTTTTGGTAGATTGAATAATAGATCAGTGGGTATTATTGCTAATCAACCAATGTTTTTAGCAGGTTGTTTAGATATTGATGCTTCAGATAAAATTGCTAGATTTATTAGAACATGTGATGCTTTTAATATTCCATTAATTTCATTTGTTGATGTACCAGGATATTTACCAGGTGTAAATCAAGAATTAAACGGTATTATTAGACACGGAGCTAAATTATTATATGCTTATTCTGAAGCTACAGTGCCTAAGTTTACTGTAGTATGTAGAAAAAACTATGGAGGAGCTTATATTGCAATGAGTTCAAGTCATTTAGGTGCTGATATGGTATTTGCTTGGCCAACTTCTGAGATTGCAGTGATGGGAGCTAAAGGAGCTGTAGAGGTAATTTCAACTTATAGAAAAGATATTAGCGAAGCAGAAGATAAAGTAGCTAAAACTCAAGAGAAAATCGATGAGTATGAAGAAGCTTTCAGTGTACCTTATTTAGCAGCTGAAAGAGGATATATTGATGAGGTAATTTTACCAAGTGAAACTAGAGAAAGACTTATTATGGCTTTAGAGACATTGTCTTCTAAGTCAGAAGCACTTCCTCCTAAAAAACACGGAAACATTCCACTATAATATTTTTTATTATGACACTAACACAAAAAAAGAAAAGAGCGGCAATTATTGCAGTAAGTGCTTACACTCAAATGGAAACTAACCCTGATAAGACTTCTAGCGAAGCTTGGGGAAAAATGGGATTGAATAGAATTATGAGTGGTAGAGAGATGCTACAACGTAAAGGTAAAACACCAGGGGTTAAACCTTTTCTTTAAAAATTATTAAAACATTAAAATGATGAATTTCGATAAACACGGGATATTAGAAATGTCCAAACTAGAATTTGGTGCAGATCGTCCTAAAGCGGCTAATCCAATAAAAATTAATGACGTAAGTTTACGTGATGGTCACCAATCTTTGTTCGCTACACGTGGACGTACAGAAGATATGTTACCAGTTGCAGAAATGATTGATAATGCAGGATATAATGCAGTTGAAACTTGGGGTGGAGCTACGTTTGATACTATGCACCGTTTCTTAGGTGAAGACCCATGGGAAAGATTAAGAACTTTGAAAAAAGTGATGCCAAAAACACCTTTTTCAATGTTACTTCGTGGGCAAAATGTTGTAGGTTACCGTAACTATGCTGATGATGTTGTAAAATCATTTGTTCAACGTTCAATTGATAATGGAATGGATATTTTCCGTTGTTTCGATGCTTTGAACGATTACCGTAATTTTGAAACTGCGGCTCAAGTAATTAAAGATAATGACAAGCATTTTCAAGGTGTTGTTTGTTATACATTAAACCAACCTCGTTTAGGCGGTGATGTTTATAACATGGACTACTACCTTAATAAAGTAAAAGAACTAGTTGAATTTGGTGTAGATTCTATCTGTATTAAAGATATGGCAGGTTTAATTGCTCCTTATGATATTTATAACTTGATTCGTGAAATTAAGAAATTTACGGATACTCCATTAAATTTACATACTCACTTTACTTCAGGTATGGGTGATTTAGCTATATTCAAAGCCATTGAAGCTGGTGTTGATATTGTTGATACTTGTATAGGACCTTACGCTTACCGTACTTCTCACGCAGCTGTTGAACCTATGATTATGTCATTGTTAGGAACTAACCGTGATTCAGGTATGGATATTAACAAAATTACTGCTATTTCTGATGAAATGGAGAAATATATTCCTAAGTACAAGCATTTAGATAACAATCCTAAGTATGCTACTACTGATATTAATGTATTGCTTCACCAAACTCCAGGAGGAATGCTTTCTAACTTGGTTAACCAGTTAAAAGCAATGGATTCATTAGATAAATTAGAAGATGTATTCCGTATGTTACCAAAAGTTCGTAAAGATTTAGGTAATATTCCATTAGTAACACCTACTTCTCAAATTGTTGGTGTGCAAACTGTGAACAATGTATTATTTGATTCTTACGAAGGAGAATATGCTCAAATTACAACAGAGGTAAAAGATCTTTGTTATGGTTTATACGGAAAAACAACTGAACCTATTAATCCAGAAGTTCAGAAGAAAGCCTTAAAAGATTATCCACGTGGTGAAGAGCCTATTACTGCTCGTCCAGGATCTATCTTAGAACCAGAAATGGATGAGGTTAAAGATAAATTCAAAGATTTCGCTAAAGATATTGATGACGAAGTATTATGTGCTTTGTATCCTATTACTGGTAAGAGATTCTTGAAATGGAAGTATGGTCAAGAAGAAGTTCCTGCTGATGTGAAAGCTAAAACAATGGCTGAAGTTGAGAAAGAGCAAGAGTTGATAGCTAAAGCTTTATCTGGAGAATTAACTGCTGCTGGTAAAAAAGGAAATTCTCAAATGACTGAAATGGAAGTTATCGTTGATGGTGAGAAATTCAATGTTGCAATTCCAAACGGAAAAGCAATGGCAAGGCCAAAACGTAAGAAAAAAGAGTCTAGCGATCAAAGTAACGAAAATGCTTTATTAGCTCCTATTCCAGGAATGATTGTTGAATTCAAAAAACAAAATGGTGACACTGTGAAAAAAGGTGATCAAGTTGTTGTACTTGAAGCAATGAAAATGATGAATAACTTTGAAGCTCATAGAGATGGAGTTTTATCAGGAATCAAATACGATTCTGGTGATTCTGTTGCAAAAGGAGATTTATTATTCGTAATTGAATAGTTTCTTTGAAACAAAATAAATAGTATTTTAAAAAAGCCTGGTTTTATACCAGGCTTTTTTTTTGTTTAATAACAAGGTTAAATTGAAAAATTAACTCCTATTACAATGTTTCTACCAATATTATGAATGTCATCAGATTTTAATCGAGATAAATGTGAAGTGTACTCTTTGTTAAATACGTTATTTACATTTAAGTGAAAATTAAAATCTACCTTGTTGATTTTAATATTACCACCAGCACCAAAATTCATTAAAAAATAGCCATCAGTAGATGTTTCAAACTCACTGATGTTTTTTTGACTGAAGATGTTTTCAAATGTTAAAGAGGTAAATCCGTTTTGAAGCCAATTCTTAATATCAAATTCGGATCTTAAAGTATTTGTTAATTTATGAGCAGGAATTAATGGCAAATAATTGTCATTTTTTTGTTTTCCTATTACAAACTCAAAACTACTTTGCAAATGCAACCAATCTAGTGGGTGTGGGTGTAAATGAAGTCCAAACTCTCCACCATATAATTTAGCATCGTCCTGAACATATTGGTAAATAAAGTTTTCTTCTTCCATTTCTCCTGTTGGTGAAATAAAAATGTAGTTGTTTATATTGTTGTAAAATCCATTACCAAATAATTCGAAATGTTCAGTTGAATATTCCAATGATATATCAGATTGAAAATTTCGTTCACTTTTTAAATCAGAATTTCCAATTTCAAACCTGTTAGATCCATGATGTACACCATTAGAAGTAAGTTCAGCTAAATTAGGAGCTCTAAAACCTGAAGCAAAATTAAATCTGCTCGTTATTTTTTTGAATAAGGTTGTTTTATAACCTAACGAAGCAGTAAAGTTTTCAAAAGATTTGTCAATTGCATCAAATATATGTTCTTCATCCTCGTGAACAACAATATGCTTTTCTGTTGTAAGGTTTCTATTATCAAATCTTATTCCTCCTTGTAAACTATTTTTTTCATCCCAAGAATATGAAGCAGTTGTAAAAATTCCAAAATCATTTATTTCAGCATTCGGAATTAAAATTTCTTCTCCAAAGTTTTCATTTGATTGTTGTATACCTTGAACTCCTAAAATTGTTTCAATATTATTAAATTTTGGTAAATGCCACTTTGCATCATAGCTAAAAGTGTTCAATTTTAAATTTAAGGCAGCTTCGATATCGTCCTCATGTTCATCCTCGTGATGATCTTCATCTTCATCTTCATGTTCATGGCCTTCATGATGATCCTCAAATTCCTTTCTAATATTATTTGTAAAACCAAAGGTTGAAGTAATTTTTGAGTTTCTTAAAAACATTACATTATTTAAACTTACCATTTTATTGGTTAAGTTTTGGTAAGGTAACATTGGTGTTTTATGTGTATTCTGAATATCAAAATCTTCTGGAATTCCAACATTGGTTTCATTAAAATTAAAACGAAGTGTACTTGTAATAAATTTACTGTTAAATCCAATTGCTGTGTTGAAAATGGTTTCATTAAAGCGCGTATTTGTAATTCTTTTATTTGAAGGATCTTTATAATCGCTATGTTGATTTCTTGCACCTCCTGCTAAGAATTTCCATGAATGACCCGATTGTTTTGCTAAAATTGAAGTATTACTTCCTAGAGTATTACTATAATATGTTTGATTTAGACTTAATTCTAATTCGTTTTCTTCAGCAAATTTGGTTGGGTTAAAAAATAGAACTCCTCCCAAAGCATCAGATCCGTATAATAATGAGGCAGGGCCTTTAATAACTTCTACACTTGAAATACTAGATTCATCAATTCCAAGTCCGTGTTCATCACCAAATTGTTGATTTTCTAATCTAATTCCTTGTGAATAAACTAAAACTCTATTTCCTCTTAATCCTCTAATTACCGGTTTTCCAATTCCAATCCCCGTTGAAACCTGAGAAACACCGGGTATTGTTGTCACTCCTTGCATTAAACTTGAAGAACCTTTAGATTTTAATTGTTGAATTGTTGCTCTTTCAACTTTCATCACGTTTTCACTCTGCATTTTATTAAATGGTGTTGAAATAATTATTTCGTCCATTTTAAATACAGTTTCTTTTAATTGAAAATTTGAAATAGTTTCTTTTTGATCAAGTTTTATAGTTTTAATGATGGTCTCATATCCAATATAGCTAATGTGAATTTTAACAGGGTGATTAGGTAAATTTATTAATTGAAACTCTCCATTTTCATTGGTGGAGGTTCCCTTTTGAAGTTCTTCTATATAAACTTCAACACCAAATAAAGGTGCGTTTGTATTATCTGTAATGATTCCAGATATTTTGTTTTGTGCATTAGAAAAAATGCTAAGTCCTAATAATAGGATAGTTATATGTAATTTCATTTGTAAATATTATTGTTGAAAAATCTAAATAATATAAATTTTCATGCAGAAGTATTTTCACCTTTCTAAAAAATTAAAATTATTTAGGTATTAAAAATTATTATTATGTGAACAATAATACTGGAGGAGCTCTCGAAGGTTTTTCAAATTGAGGAATTAAAGTAACTTGAGCTTCCAATGAAATAATTAGAGTCTCAATTTGACTGTTTTGAAATTGAATTTTTTCAGAAGGAAAATCAATGGAATTATGGTTTATCCTAAAATGAAAAACGGAACAATCAAGCTCATGAGTATCAATATGCAAGTCATTCGTACTACATATATGATCATGTTTTTCTAAAGAATGAGAAAACTGTATTGCAAATGGAAGCAATACAGTTGTAACCAATACAATTGAAAGTATTTTTGTTATATGTAATTTTACCGTATCCAAATTTCGGTACAATAATACAAAATGATTTTAATCTTTCACTCCTAATTTCCCTAGAATAATCTCTAATAAACACCATTTGGTGAATCCTCGTTGAAATAAATTGGCACCAACAAATGCAGTTAACCACAACCAATTGATGTTTATTTTAATAGCAAGTATTAAGCTAATTAATATAAAAGTACCTGGTATTATATTCATTAATCTTGATTTCATATTATTTTGATTTTTAAGTTAGTTTGATTTTTCAATATTTAAAACAACCACATGAACTTTAGATTTTGTGCGTTGTTGTTCATTAAATTCATTTACCACATTAAAAAGGTTATCGGCATTTTCTTTAGGAACAAAAGCATAAAAAATAATAGATTGACTTTCATTCATTTCACTTGCAAACCAGTTGTCTTCAACCGATTCTTCTGTAATATCTCTATACCCTTTTATATCAGTATAAGAGAATGTGGTGATTTTAGATTTTTTTAATAAAAATTTAATGTCTTTTTCAAAAGCTTCAATAGCAGTAATCATTAATAGTTTCATCATTTAGTTTTTTAAATTTTCATTATTTTCCCATTTCTTTTTCTCTGTCATATAGTAGATCATTGGAACTACTATTAATGTTAATAATGTTGATACAATTGCACCTGCAACTAATGAAATAGCTAACCCTTGAAAAATTGGATCAAACAATATAATTGAAGCTCCAATTACAACAGCACCAGTAGTAAGTAATATTGGAGTTGTTCTAACAGCTCCGGCATCAATAATGGCTTGTTTTAATGGAATTCCATCATTCAATCGAATTTCAATAAAGTCAATAAGTAAAACAGAATTTCGAACCATAACACCTGCTAAAGCAATCATACCAATAAATGATGTTGCTGTAAAAAATGCTCCAAATAACCAGTGGCCAAGAACAATTCCGACCAAGGATAAAGGTATAGCAAGCATCATAACCATTGGAGTTTTAAAGTTTTGGAACCATCCAACAATTAGCATATAAATGATAATTATTACTACCAAAAATGCAGTCCCTAAATCACGGAAAACTTCTAAGGTAATTTGCCATTCACCATCCCATTTTACCGCAAAATCACTTTCGTCTGATGGTTGTTCTAAGTACAATTCATTAATTTTATAACCTTTAGGAAGTTTAATGTTTTGTAGTTTTTCTTTCATTCCTAAAATTGCATAAACAGGACTTTCCAATCCGCCAGCCATATCAGCAGTAATATATACAACTTGTTTCTGATCTTTTCTAAAAATTGTTTTTTGTAACGTATCTGTTTTAATACTTACAAGATCACTTACCGGAACTAAATTTCCATGACTTCCTCTAATTTTAATATTTTGAATGTCTTGTAAACTTGTTTTGTCTGCATCATTTAAAGCTAAAACTATATCAACCTGATCAAATGAAGTTTCATCATATAAATAGGAAATAGGATATTCCTTTAACAAATAAGTTAAGTTACCAACTACTTGCTGAGGCGCTATTCCATTTAGCATAGCTTTTTCCTTATCAACCTCTAATTTATATTCAATTTGAGAATCCTCAACCATCCAGTCAATATCTACTACATCATTGGTGTTTTGAAGGATATCTTTAACCTGATATGCAACTTTAATTTGTTCTTTATAATTTGGTCCGTAGACTTCAGCTACAAGTGTTGATAGTACTGGTGGCCCTGGTGGAACTTCAACTAATTTTATATTTGCATTGTATTTTTTAGCAATATTTTGAATTTCTGGTCGAACTTTTTTAGCAATATCATGACTTTGTAAATCTCTATCCTTTTTCAATAATAAA
>Ga0193963_1000533_pt1 | contig 19826 bp, 17 predicted proteins | sample FB_6_MG_FD_140359 | JGI IMG/M metagenome (GOLD analysis project Ga0193963, IMG submission 140359) | Microbial mat bacterial communities from the Broadkill River, Lewes, Delaware, United States - FB_6_MG | ecosystem: Environmental > Aquatic > Freshwater > River > Microbial mats | place: USA...
AGAGACGATAAAAGAGGTGGTGCTTGGATGAATAACTGGCACACTCATAGTATTGTTGATGGTAAAGAAACATTAGCAACAGCATATATAGTATGTAACTTCCCAATCTCTACAGAAAATACACCATCACTTTTAAGACATAGTGATGTTGTTACACTATTTCATGAGATGGGTCATGCTCTTCACCATATGTTAAGTACTGTAAAAGAACCGCTTGTTAGTGGGATCAATGGTGTTGCTTGGGATACTGTAGAATTTCCATCACAATTTCTAGAGTATTTTGCTTACGATAAAGATATTTTAAAACTGTTTGCAAAACACTATGAAACAGGTGCTATTTTAGATGATGATGCTATAGATAAACTTATAAAAGCTAAAAACTTCCAGTCTTCACTATCTACTATTAGACAACTAGAGTTTGCACTATTTGACTTCAAAATTCATCAAAAACTTTACAATGAAGAACAAGTTCAAAAGGTGCTAGATAATATCAGAGATGAAATATCAGTGATAAAACCACCAATTTACAATAAATTTCAAAATGGATTTTCTCACATTTTTGCAGGTGGATATGCTGCTGGATATTATAGTTATAAATGGGCAGAAGTTTTAAGTGCAGATGCATTTTATCTATTTATCGAAAATGGAATTTCAAATAAAGAACTAGCTACTAGATATAAAGATATTATTTTAGGGCAGGGTGGAAGTGCTGATATGAACACACTATATATGAAGTTTGCGGGTAAAGAACCAGATATAAAATCTTTACTTAAGATTGATGGAATTATCAGTTAAGTTTTGATAATATTCTATTAATATATAACAAGGATTTAAAATGAACGAAAATGGTACTGTACAACAATTAAGTAAAGCACTTAATCAGCTTTTAGATGCTTATGAAACTTTACAGGAAGAAGCAAAAAACTTAAAAGAAGAAAACACTACTTTAAAAGAAGAGATTGATGATCTGGAGCTTAGAAATAGAGGACTTGATAGTAGACTTTGTGCTTTAAATGACACAACAAAACACACATCTTCAGAGATGGATACGATGTTAGGAAGAATTGAAACTATTTTAGGTCCAACTATTTTAGAGGAAGAACCTAAAAAAGAGGAAGAGAAACCTGAACCAGAAATAGAAGAAAAAGAAGAAGAGAAAGAGGAAGAAAATAACTCTTATAATAATCAAGATGAAAATAAAGAGATTGATTTAGGAAGAATGCAATCATTACTTAATGGATTTAGTAACTAATTGATTATTCAACTAGATACAACATCACTCTTTAATATTTTTAGAGTTTCTTATTTTGATGAGTTAGAAAGTCAAATTCAACTTATTGCACCATCAATGGTTGAATACCATCTAAATGATTTAGTAGATTCATCTACAAATGAATCTGTATATATAAATAAAGCAAATATACAACAAACTATCTCTTTAGATCAGTATTCATTATATCTTGACTATGAAGATTCCATCTATTTGGAATTTTTCGAAAAAGACGATACTTACAATACTGAATCCTTATGGTAAGTATCATTTTTTTCTTAATTTAATATTTTAAAATATATCTGTTGTTCTACTTAACTGACTCTTATCAAAATGAGTATAAATTCTTGAAGTATTTATATCTGAATGTCCCAAAGATTCTTGTACTAAAATCAAATCATGACTATTTTGATAAAGTAGGGTAGCAAAAGTATGTCGTAACATATGTGCCCCATTTTTTTCTTTTCTCAATCCAACACTTAGTAAAATTTGCTCAACCAATCTACTTATATATGATTGTGTTAATTTTGTTCCTTTTTGATTGCAAAATAAAAGATTTTCTTCACAGTTACAAATATCTAACCAATCTGACAAATCCTCTTTTATGATTTTTTCCTTTATCATTACAACACGAGGTTTATTTCCTTTTCCACGAACCTGAATAATATATGCTTCACCATCTTTGATAAAATCTTTTTTATGAATAGTAATTGCTTCACCAACTCGAATACCTGTGTACAAAATAGTTTTAATAATCAAACGATTTCTTGCACCGATATTTTTGTTTTTAAAAGGATAATCAGCAATTGCTTTTATAAATTTTGCCACTTCATCTTTATTTAAAAAAGAGGGCAGTTTCGTACCACTTTTTCCTGCTAGACCACCCCAGTTTTTAAGCTCGATTCCATATCTATATGCAGTACCATTTTCCTCTTCATTTTGTTTATCAATGTATCCAAAAAATCCAAGTAGGGCAATACGATAATTCTTTTTTGTTGCATCTGATAAACTTGCTGTTTGGCTAGCTAAAAAATCACTCAAAATCTCTTCATCTATCTCTTTCATAGAAGAAGCACCAAAATCTTTCATAAAATAAAATAATTTCTCCAATGGTAAATAATATACATGAATACTATTTATTCCAATATTTCTAACCTCTTTCATAGTTTTTTTCAATGACTCAATTGATTCAAAACCTACAACTAGTTCTTGAATAATTTGAGCAAGTCTGTCTTTGTCTGAGACTTGTCTGTTAGATAAATTTGTAATCTTATTTCTTACAAATCTACATAACCAAAATAAAAATGTTTTTTCAAAACTATTCTCAAAGTCTAAAGGGTATCTCATAATGTATTTTCTCCTATATATAATCATTGTAATTTTTAGGGTAGTATAGCATAGTTTATATAATAGTTTGGAAATTCAAGTTTCCAATACAAAATTAAATGTTTTATTTAGGAGGTCGTTATAAGACCTCTTAAACTAATATCTCTCTACTACCTTTTGCATTTGGTGCAGATAATACTCCTGATTTTTCAAGTTGTTCAATTATGGTCGCCGATCTATTGTAACCAATTTTTAATCTTCTTTGTAAATAACTGATTGAACTTTTTTTATCTTGTATAACAACCATTTTAGCTTGTTCGTATAAATCGTCTAGTTCACCAATATCACCTGCTTCGCCACTATTTGCAAAACCATCTTCTGATTGTTCTTTTAAAATAGTTACATCGTAGTTCGCTTCTCTTTGATCTTTTAAAAATTCTGCAACTTCTTCAATCTCTTTTTCATCACTCCATGGTGCATGAAGTCTTATCAAACCACTTACACCAGGCGGTGTAAACAACATATCCCCTCGTCCAAGAAGAGATTCTGCACCCATAGAATCTAAAATAATTTTACTATCAACTTTTTGACCAACTTTATAAGAGATTCTACTTGGTAAATTAGCTTTTATAAGTCCTGTCACAACATCTACAGATGGTCGTTGCGTTGCTACAATAAGATGAATCCCACAAGCTCGAGCTTTTTGTGCAATTCTTGCAATTGATATCTCTACCTCTTTTCCACTTGTCATCATCAAATCTGCCAACTCATCAATCACAATAACAATATAAGGAAATGGTTCATAATGTGTAGTTTTTGCTTTTTCATTAAAGTTTTCTATATTTTTAGTTCTTGAATCAGCCATTAAAACATATCTTCTTTCCATCTCCACAACCATGTTAGCTAAAGCATTTATAGCCTCCATAGGTTTTGTAATCACAGGTGTTAAAAGATGTGGGATATCATTGAAGATAGAAAACTCAATCATTTTAGGGTCTATCATAATAAGTTTTAAAGTATCTGGTGAATTTTTATATAACAACGAAAGAATCATCGCATTTAATCCTACCGATTTTCCACTTCCTGTTGTTCCTGCTATTAATAAGTGAGGCAATTTCTTAAGATCTGTAATAAATGGATTTCCTACAATATCTTTTCCTAAAATCATTGTTAAAGGGGAAGAAGCTTTTGTAAATAATTCACTTTCAAGTACTTCTCTCATATATATAGTTTGAGACTCTTCATTTGGAACTTCTATTCCAACAACATCTTTTCCTGGAATTGGAGCTTGGATTCTTATTGTTTGTGCCTTTAATGCCATCGCTAAATCATCTTGAAGATTTAAAATTTTAGAGACTTTTACATTTGGAGCTGGTTTAAACTCAAATGTTGTAACAATAGGTCCTGTATATGTTCGCACAACATCACCATCAATTTTAAACATTTTTAATTTTTCTAAAAGATCTTTTATCTTTTGATCTATTACTGCTTCATTTACTTTTTGTTTGGATTCTTTTGGTGCTGCTTGAAAGATAGTAGTTGATGGAAGTTGAAAATCTTTTGGTTTTTCAATATCACCTACTTCTATATCTGCTAAGATCTTTTTATTTTCTTCTAACTCATTTACCAATACTGAGTGTTTTTTCTCTTCATGAATTGTAACAAAAGTTGCTTCTTCTTTTTTGTCTTCTTTGATGATACTTTCTGTTTTTTCAAAAACTTCACTACTTTTGTTAGGAACTGTTTCAGGAAATGATTCTACAACTTCCTCTTCATAAGAATTGTTAATATCTTTTTCAGAAGGTATAGACTGTTCTTGAATTTTAGAAAATACTGGATGTTGTATCTCCTCTTCAATATAGATTTCTGCTGTATCCCCTACTTCTTTTACCATTACTTTTTGTTCATGACTTCGATTAAGTTTAGGAGGTAAACTTTTTATTTTATTTTTAGGATATGTAAATTTAAAAAAATTTTGCAGTTTTTCTTTTATCTCATTTGTATTAGGACTAAATAGTTCATCTGTTTCAACGAGTAAAACAAAAGATAAAATAAACCCTATAATCACAAATATCCATAACCCTGCCAATCCTACAAATGGAGAAAGTTCACTCACTAAAATATCACCAATTTTTCCAGATAATTCCCCTTCTACAATCAACGACTGAAAAAGAATAAGGGAAATAAATAACAAAATTACTGAACAAACTTTAATCGTAATATACTGAACTACATAAAAATTAAATTTATACAAAACATATAAAAAAAACAAAAGGTACCCATATGCAATATATCCCAAATACTCTTTAGAATAAGCAGATACCATAGAACCTATTTTACCTACTACATTTACATCAGAGATAAAAATAGAAATTGATAAAAAAATTAAAATAAATGCCGTAATTATTGAGGCTATTTTGAAAACTATGATTTATCCTTTAAGAAGTTTTGCAATTTTACCTTGCAATTTGAGCCAAGACCTGTGTTCCATTAAAGGGAAACCACCCCATTGTTTTTTTGGTTCTGTAATAGACTTTGAAACAACACCACGAGCTGATATTGTAGTAAATGGAGCAATTTCTAAATGCCCTGTTGTACCACTTTGCCCTGCCATTACAACATATTCACCTAAAATTGTAGAACCTGATAATCCTGTTTGTGTCACAAGAATACTTCCTTTTCCTACAATACAATTATGTGCAATATGAACCAAATTATCTATACGAACCATATCTTTTATAATAGTACTAGAAAATGCAGCTCTATCTATAGTACAATTTGCTCCTATCTCAACATTATTACCAATTATCACATTTCCATTTTGGTAAATTTTAATATGCTCGCCAAGTTGTGTAGTTGCAAAACCAAAACCATCACTTCCAATTACTGTTCCAGCATGGATAATACAGTCATCCCCTATTTCACAATCTCTATAAATTGTTACATTGGGATAGATTATACAATTTTTACCTATTTTTACATTGTGACCAATAGATGAACCGTTCATAATAACACTATTATCACCAATACTAGTGTTGAACTCCAAATGTGCTGTTGGCATAATTGTACAATTTAAACCTATTTTTGGTTTTAACCCTGTATCTTCTATAAGATTAGGTGCAAAAAATTTACTAGCTTTTGCCAAAGCTACATACGGTTCGTCAACTACTAAAGCTACACACTTATTTGGTACTTTTGATTCAAACTCTTTTGTAACAAAAATTGCAGCAGCTTTTGAAGACTCCAATTGGGAAACATATTTCTTATTTTCTAAAAATGAGATTTCATTTTGATTTGCATCTTGTAAAGTATTTAATCCACTAATATCAATATCACAATTGTTATTGATACTAATGTTTAAATTATCTAAAATTTTTTTTAAATTCATACTTTCTTTATCTTTCCATAGCAACAACGCCACTTCTTACAATTTCAATTGGATTATATTTTTCAATAACTTTAATAAAGTTTAAAATTCTAGCAGGATCGTCTGTAGCAGAAATCACTATAGCATCATCTGTAACATTTTGTATTGCACCATTATATGCTCTTGCTAAAACATCTATATCACTTAAACTTTGATCTAATGGTATTTTAATTAGTACAGTATCTTTTTCTATTACATCTCTATGTTCTGTAACTTTTAAAACTGGAACTAATTTATTTAACTGCTTAACGATTTGATCAATAGTTCTTGCAATTCCAACTGTTATTACTGTGATTCTTGAATATTCAGAATTAGGTATCGGAGCAACTGTTAAACTATCAATATTGTAACCACGCGCTGAGAATAAATCAACAATTCTACTAAGAACAGAATCTCTGTTTACTACAATTATAGATAAAACTTCTCTTCTCTCTTCACTATCATAAAAATGATTAAAATTATTCATTAGTTATCCCCTTTTTTTTCTAATAAAAGCATCTCATCTAAAGCATGTCCATTTGGTACCATTGGTAAAACTTCTTCTCTTCTATCAATTATAACTTCAATAAAAGCAACTTTATTTGAATCAACTGCATCTTGTAATGCAGCATCAAACTCCTCTTTTGTATGAACTTTATAACCAACTCCTCCCATTGACATTGCTAGCATAGTAAAGTCTGCTTGTATATCAAGAGTAGTTTCGGCTAATCTATCTTCATAAAATCGCGTTTGCCATTGTCTTACCATACCTAAGTAATTATTATTTAAAATAATATTAATATGAGGTAAGTCATATTGAGTACAAGTAATAACCTCTTGTATATTCATCATAATAGATCCATCACCTGTGAAGTTAACAGAAATTTTATCTGGATTTGCTCTTTTTGCTCCCATAGCATAAGGAAGCCCTACTCCCATTGTACCCAATCCACCACTTGTCATCCATTGTCTAGGATAATTAAATGGATAAAATTGTGCTGTCCACATTTGATGTTGCCCAACATCTGTAGATATTAAAGCTTTATCTCCAAGTAATTCACCTGTTCTTTGAATAACCCATTGTGGTTTTAGTCTATCTCCATCTTCATTATAAGAAAGTGGATGTTCCGATTGATATCCTTTAAGTGTTTTAATCCATTGAGAATAATCATTGAACTCAAATGATTGTGAATGTTCTAAAATTTGTTTCATAACAATAGATAAGTCACCAACAATTGGATAGTTTGGTTTCACTATTTTTGCAATACTTGCAGGATCAATATCTACATGAACAACTTGTGCTTTTTTTGCAAAAACATCAAGTCTTCCTGTTACTCTATCATCAAATCTAGCTCCAAGAGAAATAATCATATCTGCTTCACTCATTGCCATATTTGCAGCATATTCACCATGCATACCTAACATACCAAATAATAGTTCATCATCACTTCTCATAATACCTCTTGCCATAAGTGTTTCAACTACAGGTATATTCGCTTGATGTGCAAATGTTCTAATATCTTCATAACAGTTAGATAGTACAGCTCCACCACCAACATAAAGTAAAGGTCTTTTAGACTCACTAATTTTTTGTAAAGCCGCTTTTATTTGTCGTACATTACCTTTTGTTGTTGGTTTATATGTAGGAAGTTCAAACTCTTGTTCATAATTAAAATTTGCTAACTCTGCACTAACATCTTTTGGTAAATCAATATGTACAGGACCTGGTCTTCCTGTTCTAGCAATATGAAATGCAATTTTTAAGACTCTTGTTAAATTTTTAACATCATTTACCAAGAAGTTATGTTTAGTACAAGAACGACTAATACCAACAGCATCAATCTCTTGAAAAGCATCAGTCCCTATCAATGAAGTTGGTACTTGCCCACTTATAATAACCATAGGGATACTATCAGTATATGCAGTTGCGATACCTGTTACAGCATTTGTAAATCCAGGTCCACTCGTAACAATAGCAACCCCTACTTTACCACTACTTCTAGCATATGCATCAGCTGCATGTATTGCTGCTTGTTCATGTTTTGTTAATATATGTTGAAAATGGTTTTGTTTATAAATTTCATCATATACATTCATAATAGCACCACCAGGATAACCAAATACAACTTCAGTATTTTCTTTTTTTAATGCTTCAATAACTATTTGTGAGCCTGTTAACTGCTCTTGTAATTTTTCATTTTCCATAAATTATACTCTTTCTTTAAAATAAGGTGATTTTACCAAAAAAAGCATTAAAAATTTATGAGTTTATTTGACTAACTAAATGTTACAATTTGATTAATATTCTAAAAATATTTTAACCTTTAAAGTAATTTTAAGAAAAGAATAGTGTTAATTGATGTATAATTATAATACAAATAATAAAAGGAGAAATTATTATGGAACTAAATACTTCACATTTAAACAATATTAATATATTTAATACCAGTTCTAAAGTGGTTAGTGATAATCAAAAAGTTACCAATATAGCAAATATCGCTTCTAATGAAAAAAGTGATCAAAACACTATAGATAACTTACCTAATACAGATTTTCTTAATAATATCTCTTCAAATATAAATAAAATTGCACAATATCAAAAAGTAGAATCATCAATCTCAAATCAATTAGAGATTACGACCAAGATTGTGGAAATTATAAATTTTGCAAATCAATCACAAATAACAAAATTGGATGATAAGCAACCTCAAATTAAAAACTTGATTGACAATTATAATACAATTTCAAAAAATACTGAAGGCTCTGATTTAGAAGGGATATTTTTTGATGGTGTTTTAGGTTCAAAACCATTAAGTCCACAAGAGATTTTAGACGCAGTAAAACAACAAAATAAAATTTTGAATCAACTACAATCAAATATTCAAGATGAGAAACAACTATTAATTCAAGATACAAAAAACGCTATACAAAATCAAAAAACTGAAACAAAAGTAGAATTTAAGAGTATAGATTTTGGAAAAGAAAGTATTCAATTTGATGCTAGTTCACTCAATAGATTTGAAGGGGAAATCGTTACATCACAGGCAAATGGATTTCCATTTCATTCTGAAAAATTATTGGCTTAATTAAATTTTCTAAAGCCAATAATTATATTTTTATGGATGTCTTATTTTAACTTTTGAATTGAGTAAGTATCCAACAACAATAACTAAACCTAAAACAATATTTTCATTTTGTATTAGTTCATATACCCAACCTAGATATATTGTCCATAATAAAATTGCACCCAATGGCGTTGGAACACCAACAAAATATTTTTCAACTTCACCAGCATCAGCATTAATATTAAACTGTATCAGTCTACGCAAACCTGAAATTATATAGTAAATAAATGTAAATAAAACAAATGGTGTATTTAATACATCCAACTCTTTTCCATCTATTATTCCAAAATAAATAAACATAACAGGAACAATAACAAACGAAAGAAAATCCCCAAATGAATCTAGCTGAACACCAAACTCTGTAGATAAATTATATTTTCTAGCAATTTTTCCGTCTATAATGTCAAAAGCACCTGCCATCCATGCAAAAAGTGCTGCTCCAAAAAACTCTTGATGAGTTAAAAAATAGATTGCCATAACCCCTGCTGTAATATTAAAAAAAGTAACGATATTAGCTAAATTAAAATGATTGTTTTTATCAAATAAAAATGTCATATTGTGTATTGATCCCTTCCGTGTTCTTTAGACTGATATAGTTTTTTATCAGCCAATTTATAAATAGTTGATCTTGTCAAATTGTATGTATTTTGATCAATAGCAACTACACCCATTGAGAGAGTTAAGAAATTTGTCTTACTCGCTATATGTTGAATTTTTTGAGAAGCAATACTTTGTTGTAAAATTTGTATTCTACTCTCTAGTTTTTTTATGTCAATATCAAAAACAATGATACCAAACTCTTCTCCACCTAATCTAAACACATAATCATATTCTTGATTAAATAAAGTATCTAAGATACTTGACACTTTTTTTAAGGCTATATCTCCAGCATCATGTCCATAAGTATCATTGTATTGCTTAAAAAAATCGATATCAATCATAACAAAAACACTTGTCCAGTTATTTTGTTTACTAACAGCAATTGTTTCATCTAAAATATTATCAAAATATTTTCTATTGTAAAGACCCGTCAATCCATCCGTAATAGAATCAGATTTATACTTATCTACTAAATACTCCATTTTATTATTATTTTTTACTGTTACAAGAATAATACTCAAAATAAATATAACTATAAATGTAATTATAAATATTTGATTATAAAAAAGATAATTATTAATTTTATCATATTGTTCTAAAAAATTTTTTCTTTCTAACTCTGCTGATTCAACCTCATATTGAATTAACAGATCAATTTGTTTGATAATATACCGATAAAATTGAGTATTTCTTTTCTTAAAAGATTTTTTCACTTGATTATCAATTTTTTTTACAACTTTTCTCTCTTGTTCTGATTTATACTGATTATTGTAATAATTCCAATTATTTATAATAATTTTTTTGCTTTTTATATATTGTTTATTGTCTAAAATTATTTTATTATACTCTTCTTTTATAATATGTAATTTATGTACTGGAATAAAATTACCAAAATAAATATTATCGATTTTACTCTTTAATCTTTCTATTTCAGATGAAAATAAAAAACTGATATATACAAGAGATAATAAAACAATAATAGGAAGGGTAAATAACTTATAATTTATTTTCATATTTAATTATTTTTTATTATTTGCATAGTTCATAATATAATCTGCAATCTCATCTAAATGACAAATCTCTTTTACTGCACCTGCTTTAATTGCTTGTGCTGGCATTCCAAAAACAATACAACTCTCTTCATTTTGAGCAACCGTATATGCTCCATTTTTGAAAAGTTCAAGCATCCCTATTGAACCATCATCACCCATTCCAGTCATCATAATAGCCATTGCACCACCGCCTGCACTATTGTTTAAACTTCTAAACATAAGATCTACACTTGGTTTATGACGACTTATTTTCACAATATCTAATAACTTACCAATATAGTTAGAACCCTCTTTAGTAATCTCTAAATGCATATTGCCAGGTGCTAAATATGCATGACCAGATTCTAAAATAGTATCTCCTTTGACTTCAGATACAACCACACTTGAATGATCATTTAGCCTTTGTGCAAATGAACTAGAAAATCCATATGGAATATGTTGTGTAATCACAATAGGAGGTAATCCGGAAGGAAGTTTTGTAAACACTTTCAACAATGATTCAACTCCACCTGTCGATGAGCCTATACCAATTATTTTTCCTCCTGGAAGTAAAGCAGGTCTACTATCATAAACTTCATCAGGATGTATTTTAGCTTCTACTAATCCCCCTGATAAATCAACTTTTTTTAATTGTTCAGAAATTGGCTTTACAGGAACTGGTTTTTTAGCACTATATTTTTTCAATAAAAATGTCAAACTTAAAAGTGTTTCATGAATTTTATCATTAAAATGTTTCATTGTTTCACCTATTTCAGGTTTTGCAACAAAACCGATAGCTCCATCTTCAAAGATATCACTATCTCTCACACTCTCACCTGAAATTATAATTGCAGGCATAGGATGTAAACGCATAAGATTTCGTAAAAAAACAACACCATTCATTTTAGGCATATTTATATCTATAGTTACTAAATCTGGTTCTAACATTTTTATTTTATCTCGTGCTTCAAAAGCATCTCCTGCTGTATCTACTACTTCAAAGTCTTCCAAGCTATTAATCATATCTTTTATAACTTTTCTCATAGAGGGAGAATCATCAATTACTAATACTGTGTACATTAAAAAAACTCCATCTCCATTGTTTCATCTTTCTCTTCATCTTTACTAAAAATACCAGTTCCACTAATATACTCAGCTGTTGCAGGTTGACGAACAGAAATTTCTGTTTGTAATCTCTTTTCTTCATTTGCAACTTCTATTGAAGTGTTACTATTATCAACATTTTTAATAAATGTTTCAAAACGATTTCCCATCAATATTACTCGACCATCATTTCCTCTAGAATGATCTGACAATATTCGAAAACCTTCTGATTTACAAAAGGTATGTGCAAATTCAACATTTCTATGACCTATACTTTTTGACATAGAGGAGATATTCATAATATCTGCACCACCCGAAATCTTTGCAGCCATATTTTGTTTAGAACATCCTAATTTGTACATCTCATTCAACATCGCTTCAACAGAATAAAGTCCGTATTTCATATCTTCATTTGAATTGTCTGTAGCAGGCAACAAGAAATGGTTCATACCTTTTACTTTTTTATTTTTATCATAAAACATAATAGCAACACAAGATCCAAGTAAAGTCTTAAAAGCGACCTCTTCTTCATCAGACACTACAGCAAATTCACCACCAATAACAGTGTGTGTTTTCATACCTTTTACTATCTGAGTAATTCTTGTGCTTGAAACTTTTTCAATCGAACCATCTTTATGCCCTAAAGTTATCAATTTATATCCTTAATTTTTATAAAAATATTTTGTCCAATCCTTTTAGAATAATTAATTAAATCATGAGGATTTTCAGAATGTCCAATATATAATGTTCCACCTATTTTTAAATTATAAAATAATTTTTTTAAAATTTCATTTTGATCCTCAATTGAAAAATAAATAAGTACATTACGGCAGAATATTACATCAAATTTATTTTTTTCAAAAGGATACTCATTGTCATTTAAATTCATCTGAGCAAAAGTAATCATTTTTTTTAGTTCATCATTAGCCTTGATTAATATCTCATCACCAACTAAGTTCTTTTCTATTCTTCTTTTAAAATATTTTTGAGGTTTTACCCATTCAGGAAACTCTTTAGAACTTTTTTGAAACCTATAAATACCATTTGCTGCATGTTGTAAAACATCTGTATCTATATCTGTCGCAATAATATTGGCTTTTAATGAAGGATCAACCTCTTTGACTGTAATTGCCATAGAGTAAGGTTCTTCACCTGTTGAAGCAGCAGAACAATACATATTTATAGTCTGTCTATTTTTTAAAAATTCTGGCAAGACTCTTTCTTTTAAATCAATAAAATGAAAATCTTCTCTAAAAAAATGAGTTTTATTTGTTGTAAAAGTATTGATAAACTCTGTAGTATATTTTCCTTCACCAATCAAATCTAAAAGATCATGAATGGTTCCAGTATAATTTGTATTTCTTTTGAGTTTATCCAATCGATTATTAATCATAATATCTTTATTCTCTGTTAAAGTGATCCCCGTAAGAGAATAAAGAATAGATTTTACTTTATTATGTAAATCTTTTGTTGTTTCCATATATTTATGAAGCTGCTAAATTATATTCTTTTGCATTTAAATTCAACTTTTCTGTCTTTTTTTGTACTTCAATGATACCCATAATGTCCAAAATAAGACCAATACTTCCATCACCCCTAACAGTTGCAGCACCAACTCCTTCAACACTTCTAAAGTTTTTATCCAATGGTTTAACAACAACTTGATGTTGATGTAAAAACTCATCTATAAACATTGCAATTTTAATATTTCCAGATTTTACTACAATTAGCATACCTTTTTCTAATTTCGTATGCTTAGGAACAATATCAAATAACTGATGTAGTCGTACTACTGGAATAAACTCTTCTCTTAACATTAATAAATCTTGAGTTCCATCACCAATTTTTTTAATCATATCAGATGTAGGCTGTAATGACTCAACAATTGAACTTAATGGTAAAATATATTTAGTATCTCCCACTGCAATGTCTAAACCATCAAGAATAGCTAGAGTTAATGGCAACATAATAGTAATAGTTGTTCCAACACCTATTTCGGTATCTAACTTAATAATTCCACCTAGCTTTGTAATATTTGTTTTAACAACATCCATACCCACACCTCGTCCTGAGATATCTGTAATAGCTTCAGCTGTACTAATTCCTGCACCAAATATCAACATCGCTTTTTCATTATCAGACATTGTATCAAATTGGTTTTGATCAATTAAACCATTATCTAAAGCTTTTTGTGCAACTTTATCTGCAGGTATACCTTTCCCATCATCTTTAATTGTAATAATCATTTGACCATTAGCTTGCTCTGCTGCAATAGCAATAGTACCAGTTTCTGGTTTATTATATGAAAGTCTTTCTTCAGGCATTTCGATACCATGATCTAATGAGTTTCTAATAATATGCATTAAAGGATCAGTTAATCCTTCAATCATTGCTTTATCAATTTCAACACTATCTCCATCATGTTTAAACTCAATTTTTTTCTTCAATTTTTTTGAAATATCTCTTACTACTTTTGGAAATTTTGAATAAATTGATTCCATAGGAACCATTCTGATACTCATAATAGAATCTTGCATCTCTCGAATATGCCGTTCCAGCAATTCTAATCGTTCTAAAACAGATGTTCTTACTTTATGATCTTCAATTGTAGTACTATATTGTGTCAACATCGCATTTGTTATAACCAAATCCCCAACATTGTTCATTAATAAATCAATTTTATCAAGATTTACTCTAATAGTACTTGTCGCTGCTTTTTTAGAAGTTGCTGCTTCTTTTGGTGGTTTAGTAGGTGTATTTTTTTCTCTTGATGTAACTGCTGGAGGAGTCACTTCTTTAGTTACAGGTACGGGAGTAGTTGTTGTTTCTTCAACTTTGATTTGAGATTCTGGACTTATATCATTACCTTCATCAAAAAAACCAAAATTTAAATCAGAATCATTTCCTTCTTTAGAAACTGTATTTTCTTCACCAAAAAATCCCCAAGATTCATTCGTCGATTGCGAAGTTTCTACTGGTTCTTCTATAGTTTCTATATTATTTGATATAACTTTTTCTTCAGTGGGAGTTGTAGTAGACTCAGAACTCTCTACTGATCCTTCTCCATTAATATATGCTCGAATTGTTTTTAATAAATCATCTGTTTTTTCAGTAAAAATATCTCTATCAATTGAACCATCACATTCCATTTGAAGAATCTCTTTCATAACATCTAAACCATCTATAAGTGTTCCTGCCATTTCAGGAATAAACTCTATCTCGTGATTTCTCAACTTATCCATCATATTCTCTACATCATGAGTAAACTCTGCAAAATAAGCCAACTCAACAGAAGCACCACTTCCCTTTAATGTATGAACATCTCTAAAAAGTTGTCCCATTTCGTCATCTGTCAAAGATCCATTATTTTCAGCTTCTAATAAAACATTATCTGCTGATTCAAAAAGTTCTTCAGCTTCCTCTACAAACATATCTCTATACATTGTTATATCAAATCCAGACATCTTTTACACCTTTTTATTTATTTATCTTTTAAGTACTATATTAACAGCTTTTAACAATTGATCAGGAACAAATGGTTTAACAATCCAACCAGTTGCACCAGAAGCTTTCCCTTTAGACTTCATCTCATCACCTCTTTCTGTTGTTAAAACAAGAATCGGTGATTTTTCATATTGGGATAAATTTCTTAATTCACTTACTAATGTAATTCCATCCATATTGGGCATATTGATATCAGTAATAACTAAATCAAAAACAGTTTCTTTTGCTTTATTTAAACCATCAACACCATCAACAGCTTCAATAACATCATTATAACCACCCTCATTTAACGCGTATGAGAGCATATCTCTTAACATAGTAGAATCATCTACAATTAATATCTTCATCTATATTCCCTTCAAATGAATTTATGAAAATTTCTATTAGTAACTATAACTAAACTTACTTTAAACTAATCTTTATATATCTGCAGCAATAAGCTCTATTCTATCTTTACTAATTTTTAATACTCGAACACTTATAGTATCATTTTCATTTAATACATCTTTAACATTTGAAACTCTTTTTTTAGAAATTTTCGATATATGTAACAATCCCTCACCACCTTTTGGCAATTCAATAAATGCACCAAAATCAGCAATTCTTACTACTTTTCCGTTAAGGACATCATCAACTTTATATAATGTTTCAAAATTTATAACCTCTTTTTTCTGAAAAGATTTTGCATTAGAAGATATATTTTTGACTTGTGCTGCAGCACCTAAAATCTTTTCTTTATCACTTCCAGTTATTTTTACATTACCACTTGTTTTGTCAAGATCGATTGAAACTTCCCATTTTTCGATAATTTCACGAATTACTGATCCTGCTTTACCAATTACAGCTAATACTTTACTTGGATCAATACTAAATTGTTCTATTAAAGGAAGGGCTTCACTTGGTACAATTTCAGAAGAAGCTTCTTCCATTAATTTAAGAATATGTACTCGTCCCTCTTTTGCTTGTTCTAATGCTTCTTTTAAAACATCTAATGCAATACCACCTAATTTAATATCCATCTGCAAAGCGGTGATACCATCTAATGTTCCTGTAACTTTAAAGTCCATATCTCCATCATGATCTTCTAACCCCATAATATCAGTAAGTACCACATATTTATCATCTTCAAAAACACCACCCATTGCAACACCTGCAATTAATGATTTTGTTGGAACTCCAGCTGCTTTTAAAGCCATTGAACCACCACAAACTGTTGCCATTGATGAACTTCCATTTGATTCAAATATTTCAGAAACTAACCTTACTGTATCTGAATAATCTTTATCTATTGATGATTCTAAAGCTCTTTTAGCAAGATTTCCGTGACCTAATTCTCTTCTACTTACACCAAATATTGGCTTTGCTTCTCCCACACTAAAACCTGGAAAATTATAATGTACCATAAATGATTCATTTTCATTTCCTTTTGAAGTTAATGTTTCATACATTTGTGCATCTTTATTATTTCCTAAAGTTGCAACAACCAAAGCCTGTGTTTCTCCTCTTGTGAATAAACAACTACTATGAGCTGCTGGCAAAATATTTGTTTCTATAGTAATTGGTCGAACATCTTTAGGCCCTCGTCCATCAGCTCGCCGTTTTTCTTCTATGATCATAGTTCTTACAATTTTTTTCTTCACAATTTCTACAGCTTCTCTAATGTTTTTGAGTTCAATCTCTTGTGCAATACAATGTTCATCTTCTGATATTAACTTTGCAATATCTTTTAAACCACTATATCTCTCTTTTTTTGCCATTACTTTGATAGCATCTTTTATATTTGAAGAATAATTATTTTCAACATATTCAATTAAAGAATTTTCAATTTTTGTTTCCATAAGTTCTACATCTTCAATCTCTTGTTTTGCAAATTCAAAACTTTTTTCATATGTATTATTTATATTTGAAATATTATCTGAAGCAACAGATATAGCTTCAACTAATTCAATTTCACTTATATCATTGATATTATGAATTTTTGTAAAATTTTCAATATCAACTTCTACCATTTCAGATGTTGAAACCGCTTTCATTTCAATCATCAATAACTCTTTTGAAGTACCCGCAATAAATAAATCAAGTGTCGAGTTTTCCATCTGGCTTAAAGATGGATTTACTACTAATTCACCCTCAATTTTTCCAATTCTTGTTGCACAAACAGATTTATTAACAGGTAAATTTGATGTATATAAAGCAGCACTAGCTGCATTTAATGCTAAAACTTGTAGATCAGCATCTAAATCAACACTCAGAACCATAACTGTAATTGTAGTAGGGAAAACATAACCTTTAGGAAATAATGGTCTTAAACTTCTATCAATTACACGAGAAGTTAGCGTTTCAAAATCACTTGGTTTTCCTTCTCTTTTGATAAATCCACCTGCAAATTTAGCAGCAGCGTATGTTTTTTCAACATACTGTACTGTTAATGGAGTAAAGTCTTCACTTACTGGATTGTCAAATTCTGATACTACTGTTGCCATTAAAACAGTATTTCCAACTGTTAATAATACCGATCCATTACTTTGTTTAGCTACCTTATCAAACTCAAAGATCTCTTTAGTATTATTTATCTCTAACTCACATATTGTTGACATTATTTTCCTTTTTATAATTATATTTTAATTTTTTCATATCTTCTAATTCAATATCTTCTAATACTTCATAGTAGAAGTCTATAGATACAAAATGCGCAGGTGCTTTTACATAATAAAGCTCATCTGCAATTGTTTCAATATCATGAATTGTCACTTCTGGTAAAACTGGTACTGCAACAAAAATTGATTTTGCTTTTTCATTAATAACAGATTTAATACAAGCCATCATCGTCAAACCGGTATTTAAACCTTCATCCACAAGTAAAACATTTCTACCTTCTAGTTTTATTATATCTAAATTATTTCGATATTTTGCTTTATACTTTTGAATATCATCTAAATATTTTCCTTTAGATTCAGAATAAATCTCTTCCAAATTTAAATCAAATGATTTCATTAACTCTTCATGTATAACAATCTCTTCTGTTTCTGTGATAATTGCTATTTCACATTCTTTGTTTTTTGAAGTAAAAATTTTTTGTGTGAACAGATAATCAAAATCTGCTTTTATTTTTTCAGACAAGTCCATAGCTATAGGAACACCACCACTTGATATAGCAAGTACAATCCACTTTTCCTCTTGCATTTCAGTTAAGGGTAAAAGTTCATATAATTTATGAAAGGCATCTTTTCTATTTTTAAAAATTGTTTTTTCTATTTTCATGAGTTATTGGCTCTTTTACTAAGTTCATGTTGTTGTTCAATTATAAAAAGTTCTTTTAGATTGATCTCAATATACAATATCTTTTGTCTATACGAATTACTTTCTATTTTTGTTGTATCAGAAGCTACTAGTGAATCTACAAATCTAAAATTCATTGCCCAACATTTTTCGTTTATATTAAAGTTAAGCTCTCTTGATTTGGTAACATGCTCTATTAAATCATATTTTTCTTTGTATGATAACTTGTAGTATTTTGCAAAATCAAAGCCGAGTTCATAATTAAAATTTTTATCTTCCTCTAATGTGTCTTCATCCTGAAGATACAAATAATACAAATTAAAAAAATAGTTATCTTTGTTAAAATTAAATGTAGCAAATGATTGAGTAACATCTTTTATATCGTAATTATAAATTAATCTATGAGAGAGAGAACCGTAATCATAATAAAATATAATATCATTCTCAAGTTCATGTTTTTCATAACTATTTGATGTATCGTTATATTGATAACTTTGATTAATTTTATGATTTACGATTTCTTCTAAAGTGTGTCTATCATAAAAAGAATGATTTAGTCCTAATGTAATATTCTTTGTTGATTTTAAAATAGGAAATGGAGATAAATCAGCAGTAGCATTGTCATTTTGATTGTAAATATCTCCAGTCTCCTTAAACACATTTGTATCTGTATAACTCGTACTTAATTTCATAGTATGAATAAAACTATCATATGGTTTAATTAAATCTGTATATAATGATACGATATGGTTATTTTCAGCGTAATTTACATCATCATACAAGTTTGTATTTTCATATGCGATGTTAGTATAGTTAATTTGTTCAACAAATGAAAAATTTAAAAAGTCATCAAATAAATATTGATGATAACCAAATGGAACATCTATATTGGTTGTAACAGCACCTACTCCAGTAGTTCTTGTTTTTTTATTACTAGCAATATTAAATGATGTTGTTATTTTATTATTAAAATAACCTTGTGAATATTTGTGAAAATTTACTTTCGGTATAGTTTGTAATACATTATCATTATTATCTTGTGTCAGATCGTTATATAAATTAACTTCTATATCTCCGTAATAGTTATTAGTATTATAAAAATATTTTGCTTCTGATTCTATAGATTTATCAGTAGTAAAAGATGACGCTGAATTTTTCTGTGTATCTAAATAATCAACATC
>Ga0193963_1000535_pt1 | contig 19763 bp, 22 predicted proteins | sample FB_6_MG_FD_140359 | JGI IMG/M metagenome (GOLD analysis project Ga0193963, IMG submission 140359) | Microbial mat bacterial communities from the Broadkill River, Lewes, Delaware, United States - FB_6_MG | ecosystem: Environmental > Aquatic > Freshwater > River > Microbial mats | place: USA...
AGTTGCTATGCATAAAGTATTTGATAGTAAAAAAGATCCTTTTATATTTGATGTGTCTCATCAGTCTTATGCACATAAGCTTTTAACTGACAGATGGGAAGAGTTTGAGAGTTTAAGAACTTTTGGTGGCATTAGCGGATATACGAAGCCAACTGAGAGTGATGATGATTATTTTGTAGCTGGACACAGTTCAACATCGATCTCTTTAGGTGTAGGAGCTGCTAAAGCAATAGCTTTAAAAGGTGAGTCAGACAGTCGTATACCTGTTGTAATGATCGGTGATGGCTCTATGACAGCTGGTATGGTTTATGAAGCTCTTAATGAACTCGGTGATAGAAAGTATCCTATGGTTATTATTTTAAATGATAATGAGATGAGTATAGCAAAGCCTATTGGTGCTTTAAGTAGAATGCTCTCATCTGCTATGGCTAGTCCATTTTATCAAAGATTCAAAAAAAATACAGAGAGTTTTGTAGATAATTTTGGTGAAGGTGCACATTATATAGCAAAAAGAATGGAAGAATCTTTGAAGCTTATCACGCCCGGAATTATGTTTGAAGAGATGGGAATAAACTATATTGGACCTATAGATGGACATGATTTAAAGTCACTTATTGAGACTTTTGAGTTAGCTAAGAAGCTTGGTAAACCTGTAATTGTACATGCCCAAACTATAAAAGGTAAGGGTTATGAAATAGCAGAAGGTAAAGAGGAAAAATGGCATGGTGTTGGACCATTTGATATTGAAAATGGGGCTTCTTCTAAAAAATCATCTTCAAAATCAGCTACACAAATATATACTGAATCACTTATGCATCTAGCTAAAAAAGATGAAAAAATAGTAGGAGCTACAGCTGCAATGCCAAGTGGAACAGGTTTAAGTGAACTGATTGAGACTTATCCAGAGAGGTTTTGGGATGTAGCAATTGCGGAACAACATGCTGTTACATCTATGGCAGCGTTAGCTAAAGAAGGTTTTAAACCTTTTTGTACGATTTATTCTACTTTTTTACAACGTGGGTATGATCAAGTTATACATGACACATGTTTGATGGATCTACCAGTTGTATTTGCACTTGATCGTGCTGGTATAGTTGGAGAAGATGGGGAGACTCATCAGGGTGTATTTGATATATCGTTTTTACGTGCAGTTCCAAACATGACACTGTTTGCACCTCGTGATGAAAGGAGTTTTCATCAGGCAATGGCTTTTGCTGCATCTTATACTCATCCATGTTCTCTTAGATATCCTAGAGGTTCATTTATAGAGACTGAATTAGCTGAATCTAAAGATTTTGAACTTGGAAAGTCACAACTTTTAAATTCAGCAAATGGTGATATCCTTTTCATAGGATACGGTGCAGGTGTTGGTCGTGCATATGAGACTTCAAAATTGCTTGAAGAAGATGTAAGTATATTGGATCTTCGTTTTGTTAAACCTCTTGATTTTGATATGTTGAAAGAACTAAGCAAAAAACATAAAAAATGGTATGTTTTTTCAGATTCTTCTAAAGCAGGAGGAGTAGGTTCGGCTATTTTAGAATTTTTATCTGATGAGAAGATATTAGGTGTAGAGTTAGTTAGTTTTGAATATGAAGACAAGTTTATAACTCATGGTAATACAAAGCTTGTTGAAGAATCTTTAGGGATACTTCCTGAACAATTAGCTAAAAAGATCTCAGACTAACTCTATAACTCCTGCAAACCTTCCGGTTTGTCCATCTCTTCTATAAGAATAGTACTTTTGATCACACGAACTACACTCAGGTGAGAGTTCAACATTTTTTTTATCAATTCCATGCTCTTTTAGTTGTTTAAAAATTATTTTGTTTACATCTAGATAAAACTTAGTATTTTTTCTCTCAACTGCATAGTCTAGGTTAAGATAATCTGCCTCTTTGACAATTTCAGCTCCTACTTCATAACAGTTTTTGCATATACTTGCACCAATATATACTTTTATATTTTCTTTTTTTGAACCATAATTATTTGTAAAACTCTCAAGCACATTTTTAACAATATTTTTAAATGCACCTTGTCTTCCAATATGGACTGCAGCTATCACTCCCTTAATATGATCAAAAAATAAAACAGGTGTGCAATCAGCTACCATAACCATAAGTGGAGTATTTTTTTTATCTGTTATTAATGCATCGCAAGTTGGTGGATTTGAAAAGTTGTTTTGCTCATTAACTATATGAACTTTGTTTGAGTGAATCTGTTTCATATGGATTAGATTGTCGAGGTTATAGCCATGTTTTTTTGCAAGTTTTTTATGGTTTTGAATCACTTTTTCTTTATTGTCATTTACATGAAAAGCTAGATTACCATCTATTTTTGAAGTGAAAAAAAATTTACTCTGATATAATGACATAAATAATTATATCTTAAAAGGTTTTGTTTTGAGTAAATTAAGTTTATACCCACCTATGTTAGATGGAACAAGTACAGAGGAAAAAAGATTAGAGATTCTTACATATTTTCATAACACGTATGATCTTTTTGAGAAAATTTTTGATGTTTTAAAAGATGATTCTGTATTTTATAAAAAGAGTGAGCCGACACGTCATCCTATGATCTTTTATTTTGGTCATACTGCTTTATTTTTTATAAACAAACTCATAAATATGAAGGTTATAGATAAAAGAATAAATCCACATTTTGAATCAATTTTTGCCGTAGGTGTTGATGAGATGGAATGGGATGATCTTGATGAGTCAAGATATAAATGGCCTGAAGTATCAGAAGTTAGAACTTATAGAGATGAAGTGAGAAACTTAGTAGATAAACTTATAAGAGATATTGATTTTTCACTTCCAATCACTTGGGATAGTGATATGTGGATCATACTAATGGGGATTGAACATGAACGTATACATGTAGAGACATCTAGTGTTCTTCACCGTCAAATGCCTCTTAAGTTCATAAAAGACTCACAAGATTTTAATATATGTTGTGAAACTAAAGATATAGTAGAAAACTCCTTAGTTAAGATTCCGAAAACAACTGTAAAGCTTGGTAAAAGTTTTGATGATAATTATTATGGCTGGGATAATGAGTATGGAATACATAAAGAGAATGTAAAAAGTTTTAAAGCATCAAAATACCTTGTATCTAATGGCGAGTATATGGAGTTTGTAAAAAACGGTGGCTATGAAAACAGTGAGTTTTGGTGTGATGAGGGTAGAGAGTTTTTAAGACAAAGCGGTGTTAAACATCCACCTTTTTGGATACAAAAAAATGATGGTTATAGTTTTCGTACACTTTCAAAAGAGATAGATATGCCACTATCTTGGCCAGTTGAGGTAAATAATCTTGAAGCTATGGCTTTTTGTAGATACAAGTCTAAGCAAGACTCAAAAAGCTATACATTGCCTAGTGAAGCTGAATATGAAGCTATATGTGCTTATGTAGGTGTAAGCGGCATTCAAAGTGAACTTTATGCAAATCATAACTTTGATATAGCTAGTAGTGTACCTGTAAATATAAATGAATTTGTAAGTGAAGATGGGAACACTATATATGATGTTGTTGGAAATGTTTGGCAACATTCACGCACTCCTATAAGACCATTTGATGGTTTTAAAGTCCATGATGCTTATGATGACTTTACTACACCAACCTATGATGAGAAACATGCACTTATACTCGGTTCATCTTGGGCTAGTACAGGTAATCTAATTATGAAAAAGTCACGCTATGCTTTTAGACGCCATTTTTATCAACATGCTGGTTTTAGGTATGTAGAGACAGACTCTAAGTCTGAGAAGAAAGAGAATATCTATGAAAGTGATAAGCTTGTTTCTCAGTATTGTGATTTTCAGTATGGAGATGAGTATTTTGGTGTTAAGCACTTTTCACTATCATGTGTAGATACTGTAATAAAGCATATATCTTCAAGTAAAAAAGTACTTGATATTGGTTGTGCTACCGGTAGGGCTAGTTTTGAGCTTGCAAAGTACTTTGACAAGGTAGAAGGGATCGATTTTTCAGCTCGCTTTATAGGGGTAGGAACTAAACTAAAAAAAGATGGCTACATAGCATGGAAGTCTAAAACAGAGGGTGATCTTACAGAAGAGAAAAAAGTTACTTTAGATGAGTTGGGTTATAGAGGTCTAGAAGATAAAGTTACATTTTGGCAAGGTGATGCATGTAATCTAAAACCAAATTTTACAGGTTATGATCTAGTTCTTGCAAAAAACCTGATTGATAGACTTTATGAGCCAAAGCTTTTTCTACAAAGTATTAAAAAGCGCATTAATACTGGTGGTATCTTAATGCTTACTTCACCATATACATGGCAGGAGGAATCTACTAAAAAAGAGTTTTGGATAGGTGGATATGAAGATAGTAATGGCAATCCTAAAAACACAATAGATGGTCTTACAGATATTTTAAAAGATGAATTTGAGCTTTTAGAATTAAATGATATAGAGTTTGTGATCAAAGAAACAAGCAGAAAATTTCAACACTCAATTGCGCAGGTTAGTATATGGAAAAAGAAGTAAGGTATAGTTTTAAACACTCAGCATGTAGAAAAGATACAAATGCAGAAAAGTATAGATTAAGAGAGAAGCTTTTTGGTACTAAAGATATAGAACCTGTATGGGTAGCTGATATGGATCTTGACACGCCTGACTTTGTTTTGAAGGCTGTTAAAAAAAGATTAGAACACCCTGTATTTGGTTATGAAGAGATGCCTAAAAGTGCATATATGGCTCAAATTCAGTGGCTATATAGACACCACGGGATAAAGTATGAAATAGAGGATATGTTCTATTCCCACTCGGTTGTAGCATCTATGAATGCTGCTATAAAAGCTTTTAGTAATGAAGGTGATAAGATTATAGTTCAAACGCCCGTATACCCTCCATTTTTTCACTCTGTTACAAATCTGGGAAGAGAAGTTGTAAATAATCCTTTGAAAAAAGATACATACAATAGGTATACATTTGATATAGAAGATCTTAAGTCAAAAATAGATCAAAACACAAAGATGCTACTTTTATGTTCACCTCATAATCCTGTTGGACGTGTATGGAGGCGAGATGAGCTTGAAGAGATTCTAGATGTATGTTTAGAACATAATATAGTTGTGTTTTCAGATGAGATACACTCTGATCTTGTATATGGTAAAAACAAACATATACCTTTTGCTTCATTAAACGATAGGGCAAAAGAGATAACTGTAAGTACATATGGTGTAGGAAAAACTTTTAACATGGCAGGTTTTGCAATTAGCACTATAGTCATTCAAAATGCTGCTTTAAAAGAGAAGTTTAAAAAAGTGCACTCTGAGATACATTTTGCTGAAGGTTCATCACTATCTCATGTAGCTTTTGAGGCTGCATACAAACAAGGTGATAGTTGGCTTGTAGATTTAAAAAATCATCTGTATAGTAATTACAAAAGCTTAGATGATCTATGTAAAAAATATCCAGAATTTATAAAGTTAACACCGATTGAGGCTACTTATTTAGCTTGGTTGGATTGTAGAGGTTTTGGGTTTAAAAGCAACAGAAAACTAAGAGAGTTTTTTGTAGATGAAGCAAAGCTTGGATTAAATCCTGGAATTAGTTTTGGACGTGCGGGAGATGGATATATGCGCTTGAATTTTGGGGTATCCTCTGATAAAATGTCAAAGGTTATTTCACAGTTGGAAGCCGCACTTAAAAACAGGAAAAAAAATGGTTGAAAACATCGATTGGGATGAGTTTAAAGAATACCGTTTAACTTCAACTAAAAAACAGGATAATTTTTTAATGATGCTTGATTTTTTAAAGAGTTATTATAATCTATATAACATATTTGATATCTATGATACTATGGCTAATGATGAGTTTACAAAGATGATGTTAGATAAAAGAGATATAACTGGACCTGATGGTTTGGAACAATACCTTTTTAAAGCAGTTTAATTGTCATTAGAAAAAATAGAAAACTTTTTAAGTGATCACCACGTTTTAAGCCTGGCTACAAATGGCGATGATGGTTTGAATGTATGTAATCTTTTTTATGCATATGATCAAGAAGATGTCAGTTTTGTAGTAGCTAGTTCAGATGATACTAACCATATAAAAGATGTGTTAAAAAATAGTTTTGTTGCAGGAAGTGTTGTTTTGGAGACTAAGACTGTAGCAAAGATCCAAGGTCTACAGTTTAAAGGTGAGTTTAGTGTTTTAAATGATCAAAGGTTAAAAACACTATATTTTAAAACTTTTCCATATTCAATTGCACTAAACCCTAAACTATGGAAGATCAGGGCTAATTACTTTAAATTTACAGATAACACTTTAGGTTTTGGAAAGAAACTTATTTGGGAAAGAGACTAAGAACTTTTGGCAGGTTTTTTTTCTATAAACTGCAAACAATCACTTCCAGTGCTTTGAAAAACAACCATTGATGGAATCTGCTGTGATTTAAATCCATAAGCTCTGCATCCATGAGGTTTTCCAGCTTGCCAAGTAACAAAATAGTGTGCACATCTTCTACAGTTAATTCTTTTCATAACGGAAATTTTATCATATTTAGATACAATTATTTTACTAAATCAACAGATATAAAAGATTAATAAAAGAGAGATTTATAACTATGGATAAGATATTAATAATGCTCCAACTCCAAAACCAGTTGAATGATTCAACAAATGGTGAAAACTGGACTAAGGGAGTTACAAAAAATGATAAAGTGATCAACTGGAAAAGGTGCATATATATGGAGTGTGCAGAGATGATAGACAGTTTTTCATGGAAGCACTGGAAAAACATAGAAGCTGAACCAGATTGGGACAACTTACAGATAGAAGTTGTAGATGTATGGCACTTTATAATCTCCCTTGCTATAGAAAATTATGATCTTAACATGCGTGGTGGCGTTGAAGATCTTGGCATAGATATATCAAATATGGATAGTTTTGAAAAAATAAACATTCAAAATAGTGAGTTTGCTACTCAAGATGAGGTTATTGAAAAAGTTGAGAGTATTATGTATTTAGTACTTTCAAAAGATGAACTTGACTTAGAACTTTTAATCTCTGAATTTTTTGATCTAGTTATCATGAGTGGTTTAGACCTTGATACACTATATAAACTATATGTTGGTAAAAATGTACTTAATCAGTTTCGCCAAGATAATGGTTATAAAGATGGTTCATACATAAAAGTCTGGGATGGACAAGAAGATAATGTAGTTATGAAAAAAGTTTGGGAAAAAGATAGTGATATTAAACCTGATGCATTATACAAAGAACTTTCAAAAGTTTATTTAGCAATTAATAAGAGTTAATGAGTAGTTTAATTGAAGTTAATAATCTATCTTTTGGTTACACAAAAGATAACCTTCTTTTTGAAAACTTATCGTTTAACCTAAAAAAAGGTGAAATTAAATCTGTTGTAGGTCAAAGTGGAGCAGGGAAGAGTACTCTTTTTGAAATAATTTTAGGAAATATAAAACCTATAAGTGGAAGTGTTAAGTGTAAAAGAGCTTCACAAGTTTTTCAAGACCCTTACAGTTCATTTCATCCTAGTTATAAGCTAATAAGTCAGATACAAGATGTAGCTTCAACAGAAAATATAAAAGATGAATTGGATATTTTAGAACTTGATTACAGTCAGCTTTTAAAACTACCTCATGAACTCTCTGGAGGTCAACTTCAACGGGCTTCCATTTTAAGATCAATACTGATGAAGCCTGAAGTTTTATTGCTTGATGAACCGACAAGTGCGCTAGATAATGTAATCCAGCTAGAAGTTATGCAAAGTTTAGTCAAAAAGTTGGACGAGATTGGGATGCTACTAATTACACATGACTTTGAATTAGCACAATGGTGCTCAGATGAGATTATACAAATATAGACAGGAAAAATATATATGAAATATATAGTAGCAATACTAATAATAACAACACAACTTTTGGCAGTTGTATCGATAAAGCCAGTAGAGATAGGTGATAAAGCAGGTTTCTCAGGAGGAGTTGAATTAGGGCTTGATACAAAACGTGGTAATACTTATAAAGATTCTTATAAAGCTTCTGCAAATTTGAATTATGACAACAATGTAAGTTATGTAACTTGGTTTACTATCTCAGGTGAATACGGAGAGGCAAATGAGATAGAGGATACAAATAAAATGTATGCTCACCTAAGGTATATACACAAGTTAAGTGAAGAGATCTTAAGATATGAGGTTTTTCTACAAGCCCAAGATGATAAGTTTAGAGCACTAAATTATAGAGGTGTTGGCGGTTTAGGTTTAAGAGCAAAAATTTTTAACACGCCAATAGTTGGAAAAGGGTATTTTGGACTTGGTGCTTTATATGAAAAAATACGTTATACAGATCCTTCTTTAGATCCAAATGAAGACAATACAAGGTTAAACTCATATCTTGCATATTCACTAAAATTTTCAAAAAACTCATCTTTAGCCTATACATTGTATTATCAGCCTATTATAGATGACTTTGATGATTATGTAATGACTAATGATTTGGAGTTGATTTTAGAGGTTTACAAAAAACTAAACTTAAAGTTTTCAATCTCATATAATAGAGATTCAACTCCTCCAAATGGAGTAGAAGAGAAGTATGATCTCTCACAATCTACAACCTTCCTTTATGAGTTTTAGAACTTAAAAAGATATTTTACTAAGTAAAAGCCACTTCCTGCCATAAGAATACTGCCAAATGCATTTGCGCTGATATTTATAAGTGCCAATGCTATATAGCCACCTTCAAGTAAAAAAAAGCTCTCTATGGCAAAAGTTGAGTATGTAGTTAATGCACCTAAAATTCCAGTCGATATAAATGACTTTACATGGATTGAAAAAAGAGTAGTATACATAAAATATGCGATAACTATACCCATAATAAAACTACCTATAAGATTAACTCCAAGTGTACCAAATGGTAGATCGTGAGGGACTTTGTGAGAAATAAGACCATTCAAGTAAGCTCTTAAAACTGCCCCTATAAAACCGCCGCTACCTATGGCTAGGATTGTTTGCCAGCTCATCGTCATATACCTTTTGCATTTTATCTCTTAAGTTTTTTAACCATTCTTTATCATTTTTATCTGCAACAAATGAATCCATATAGATCAGTTTTACACGACCAGGTTTGTAGTAGTATTCTTTTATATTGTAGTATTTTGCACTTTGCATGATTACAACAGGTTGAACTCTTAATTCGTACTTGTCGGCGATCATCTTTGCGCCGACTTTAAATGGAAGCATTTTACCCTTAGTACTTCTTGTCCCTTCTGGAAACATAGTTATAGTTTTTCCCAAGTCCAAGCGAGATTTCACATCTTTGACAAGTCTTACTAAAGAGGCTTTATTCTCACGTTCAACAGGAATATCTCTAGGAAGCTTGAGCGCTAGACCAAAAAAAGGTATATCAAAAAGTTCTTTTTTTGCTACCCATGAAAGGTCTTTTTTTGTACTAGTTTCCATAATTGCTATGTCCATATCGCTTTGGTGATTTAGTAAGATCATATTAGCTTCTGGGTCTTCTTCACCTTCGATCTCTACAGAAAAAAATGTAGTAAGTCTTATAATCCATGCAGAGATCTTAGGTGCCATAGGTTCAGGAACAAGGTAAAATATAAATATTAAAATTGCTAGTGAACTAAAAATTATTATAGTTGCAAACAACCAACTAATGTGCGCAAATGTTTTCATCTTTTATCCATCCAATTTTATTGTTATTGAGTTTAACTTTTACAAAGCCCTTCGTATCTCCCTCTTTTTGAAGATATATAATTTTCGATGTAGTTTCAAACACTGTCCCGTTACTTACAGGTAAAAGGTAGATGTTCGATCCTTTTTTTATACACAGCTCTTTTGATGGAACAGATAAGTAGGCTATGTAGGCGAGTGGAAAAGCAAGTATGATCATGTATATATATTTTCTTCTCCACATGATCAGTAAAAGTAAAATTAAAGCAATAGATATCGCAATAACAAGTTTTAATCTCTCTTTTGATTGATCTTTTGGTTTTAGATCTGTTTGTGTTACTACTTTATCATCATCAACGATTATTGGTATTGAGATATTATTAAATCTATTTTGTTGTAAATTAAAGTAAGAAAATTTAAAATAATCAAGTTTTTTGTCTACAACTACAAAGTAAGTTATTTTTGAGTCTTTTATAGACTCTGTAATAGACTCTACACCCTGTTTAATAACTTTATCAAACTTCATACTTGCTATGTTACATCTACTAGCTTCAGCTACAAAAACAATAATGTTATGTTTATTATCATAGCTTGTAGTTTTGTATTCTACAACTCCAAAGCTATCTGCTACAATGTTTGAGAAGTTGTTCCTTGGGTTTAAGCTGATTACATTTAACTTCTCACCCTCTAAAATAGTTTTATCATACTTATTATTTGGATTTGGTTCTATATAAGCTTCAATATCAGGAAGCCTTGCCCAGTTAGCTTTGGCTAAAAAATAAAAAGTATCATAAAAGTATTTTCCATTTTCTTCTCTATATGGTATAGAATTTAGTGTTTCTAATCCACTTTGCTTAGAAAAGTTATATTTTATCTGTTCATAGTTTTGAGTAATAGAGAGTGTTCGTATAGTTATAGGGAAAACTTCCCCTTTTACTATACGTTTTGGCAACTCTTCATATTTGCTATATAGTACTTTTATAGGATCAGCATTAGTTGCATTTTGATCAAATGAACTATTTAGTTGAGTTGATATATTTGTATCTTCTTGCGCAAATATACTTAAAACAAAGATTAATGATAAAAGTATAAAACGCATTACGCTTTTAAAAACCCTTCAAGCATCTTAACGCCATCATCACTACCAAGTATAGCTTCCATTGCACGTTCTGGGTGTGGCATAAGACCAAATACAGTTTTTTCTTTGTTGCACACACCTGCAATAGATTCAACTGAACCATTAGGATTTAACTCATTACCATTTATATCACAGTATGTAAGTAAAATTTGGTTATTTGTTTTAAGATCTTTTAATCCATCTTGATCAATATAATAATTACCGTCATGGTGAGCTATAGGAATATTTACAACATCACCACTGTTTAATTCTTTTAAAAAATCATTGTCATTATTTTGTACTTTTAGATGGTGGTGTTTAGATATAAAGTGAAGATGCTCATTTCTTTTTAGAGCGCCAGGTAATAAACCAGCTTCTGTTAACACCTGAAAACCATTACAAATACCTAGAATTTTTCCACCTTGAGCTGCATATGTACTAACTGCTTTCATAACAGGTGAAAACTTCGCAATAGCACCACTTCTTAGGTAATCACCATATGAAAATCCACCAGCTACAACTAGAAGATCGGTATCGCTTGGAACATCTTCAGATTTATGCCAAAGTATCTCAGTTGAAGCACCTAGTTTTTCAAATGCATGTTGTGTATCATATTCACAGTTTGTTCCTGGGAATTGAAGTATTGTAACTTTCATTCTACTTTACCAGCTCTATCTCATAATCTTCTATAACAGTATTTGCTAAAAGGTCTTCACACATCTGTGTCACTTCTTCTCTAGCTTTAGCTTCATCAGTGTGTGAAAGTTGCATAACTATTTGCTTTCCAACTCTTACATCTTCTACACCACTAAAGTGAAGTGAATCAAGAGCATGATGTACAGCCTTACCTTGAGAGTCTAGTACACCTGCTTTAAGAGATACGTTGATTATTGCTTTCATATTTGTTTATTCCTATTTATTTAATATTCTGTCTAGAACTTGCTCATAAGCCACTTTCAGCCCACCTAAACCTTGACGGAATCTGTCTTTATCCATCTTCTCACCACTTTCCATATCCCAAAAACGACAATTATCAGGAGAGATCTCATCTGCTAAGATGATGTTCCCGTCTTTGTCTTTTCCAAACTCTAATTTAAAGTCAACTAGATTAAGACCTTTTTCGGCAAAATAAGGGCGTAGAATATCATTAACCTGTCTTGCCATACGACGAAGTTTATCAAGCTCATCTTGATAATCTACAAGACCTAAAATTAATGCATGTTGGTCGTTAAGTTTAGGATCGCCTAAATCATCATCTTTGTAATCAAATTCTACAAGTGTAAAAGGTAAAACTTTCCCATCCTCAATACCTAGTGTACGAGTTAGGCTACCAGTTGCAATATTACGAACAATTACTTCTATCATAATAACGTCAACTTTTTTATGTAACATGTGATTGTCATCTAACATCTCAACAAAGTGAGTCTGAATCCCATTTTTTTCTAAAAGTTTAAACAACTCAGTTGATATTTTGTTATTTAACGCACCTTTTCCAGCTTCACTAGATTTTTTTTCACCATTAAAAGCAGTTAAATCATCTTTAAACTCTGATATAACTAGATTCTCATCATCTGTTAAAAATAACTTTTTAGCTTTTCCCTCATAAAGAAGTTCTCTTTTTTCCATTTTTTCCTCTCTTATTTTTTCATGATAACTAGGGCTTTGATAATATCAACACCCTCTTTTAGTTGAAGATCTTTATTTAGCATCTCTTTAGTAATGATATTTTTCTCATCATCTTCTTTTTTCTTCTTTTTCTTTTTTTCTTCTTGATCTATTCCGTCAACTTTTTCAAGCTCCTCTTTTAGATGTTTTTTAAGATCAGCCTCTTTGATAGAGAAGCTTTTGTCATCTGTTGTTACACTTCCTGCAAAAACTTCAATATCTGGAGTTACACCAACAGCTTGGATAGTACGGCCACTTGGCAAATAGTATCTAGCAATAGTTAGTTTTATGGCTTCATTTTCAGTTATAGGAAGAACTACTTGAACACTTCCTTTACCAAAAGTTTTTTCACCAACTACTATAGCGCGCTTATGATCTTGTAAGGCACCACTTACGATCTCCGATGCACTTGCACTTCCACCATTTACTAAAACAACAAGAGGAACATCTGTTACAGTTTCACTGCTTTTAGCTTTATAAATTTGTTTATCTTTATCGTTACGCCCTTTTTGAGACACAACAACTCCATCATCTACAAAAAGATCTACAAGTCCAACAGCTTGGTCCAAAAGTCCACCAGGATTGTTTCTAAGATCTAGTATGATCCCTTGTGTTTTTGCTTGATGTTTTTTTATAGCTTTGGCTACATCTTTTTTAACTTTTTTATCAAAGCTTGTAACACGTACATATAGTATTTTATCATCTATAGTTTTTGTATAAACAGATTGAATAGTTATATTACCGCGAATAATATTGATTTCAATAGGTTTTGGCTCACCTTCGCGAACTATTGTTATATCGATCGGGTCACCAATCTTCCCACGCATAATAGATACAGCTTCATCTATTGTCATGTTTAGAGTTGATTCATCGTTTATTTTTAAAATGATATCACCAGATTCAAGACCAGCTTTATCAGCAGGTGTACCCTCAAGTGGAGCTATAACAGTTAAAGCTCCATCACGAATTCCAACTGTGATCCCTAATCCACCAAACTCACCATCAGTTTGAACCTTAAGTCGTTTATAATCTTTTTCAATAAGATAGTTGGAATGAGCATCAAGGTTCTGCATCATACCTGCTAAGGCTTTATCCATAAGGTCTTCAATACTTACATCATCAACATTGTATTGTTCAACTATGGAGATAACTTTTGTAAACTTGGCTAGTGCTTCTAGTCTAGAGGCTTCGCTTGTTGCTTCATCTTTTTTAGAATCTGCAAAAAGTGTAGTAGAAAACATCATTAAAAGTGCTAGTCCTACACTTACAAAACCAATTGTTATGAATTTTTTATTTTTCATTGGGAATCCATTTTAAATTTAGAGTGCTTATTATAGTAAAAAGATGTTTAAATAACAATTATTGATACGAGCACTATGATATAATTTTGATATGGATAAAAGCAAATCAAAAATAACTTCAATAATCTTTGTATGCCTTGGGAATATATGTCGATCCCCATTAGCAGATGGTATAGCAAAAAAATATTCGCAAGAAAATGGTCTTAAACTAAATATAGATTCAGCTGGAACAGGTGATTGGCATGTTGGAGAAAACCCATGTAGGAACTCTGTAGTTGTAGCCAAAAATAATGGTGTAGATATATCAAAACTGATATCAAGACAGGTAACAAAAGAAGATCTTGATAGTTTTGATTTAGTTGTAGCACTTGATGATAAAAACTTAAGCGATCTAAGTTCTCTTGGAGCAAAAAATTTAGTAAAACTTGGTGATTTTGGTTACGATGGAGCTGATGTTCCAGATCCATATTTTTTCAATGGTTTTGAAGGCTTTGATAAAGTTTATGATATGATACATACTTGTGTAATCAATCTGATTAAAGAAAATTCTTAATAAAATAGGAAAGTAATTATGGCAAAGATAGCAGATAACATAACTGAACTTATAGGAAATACACCTCTTGTAAAACTAAATGCACCTTCAAAACTAACAGGTGCAACCATACTTGGAAAATGCGAATTTATGAATCCAACTAGTTCTGTAAAAGATAGACTAGGATTCAATATGATTAGGCGTGCTCAAGAGAAGGGTTTAATAAATGAAAACACTACTATAATCGAGCCTACGAGCGGAAATACAGGTATAGCATTAGCATCAAACTGTGCTGCACAAAACCTAAAACTTGTTTTAACAATGCCAGAATCTATGAGTATTGAGAGACGAAACTTACTTAAAGCACTTGGCGCAGAATTAGTTTTAACTCCTGCAGCTAAAGGTATGAGTGGAGCGATAGAGAAAGCAAAAGAGCTTGAAGCTTTAACAAACAACTCTATAATCTTACAACAGTTTGAAAATGATGCAAATGCAGAGATACATTCTTTGACAACTGCACCTGAAATACTTTTTGACACAGATGGTAAAGTCGATGGCTTCATAGCAGCTGTTGGTACAGGTGGTACACTTACAGGGACTGCTAAAGTGCTAAAAAAAGAGATAAAAAATATTGCTATTTTCGCAGTTGAGCCAAAAGATTCTGCCGTTCTTTCAGGTGAGGCAGGTGGCCCTCACAAGATTCAAGGTATCGGAGCTGGGTTTATTCCTAAAGTTTTAGATACATCTGTTTATGCTGAAATTATTCAAGTTAGTAATGAAGATGCAATAAAAACTGCAAAAATGTTAGCTCGTGAAGAGGGTTTACTTGTAGGGATATCTGCTGGTGCAAATGTATGGGCAACAATGCAAGTAGCTAAGAGAAATGAGTTTCAAGGTAAAACTTTAGTAACTATACTTTGTGATACTGGGGAGAGATACCTGAGCACAGAACTATTTAATGAGTAGTGAATTTTTAGAAACAGTTAAAATCTTTCGTGGTAAAGCTTGTCATCTGGAGTATCATCAAAAAAGATATCAAAGTGTTCTAAAATATTTCGGTGTATATGAATATAAAAATTTATCTGATTATATTAAAGCTCCAAGTGATGAGTTGCTTCGGTGTCGCTTGATATATAGCCCAAAAAATATAGAAAAAATAGATGTGGAATATATAAAGTACAAAAAACGAGATATAAAAAGCTTGAGACTCGTTTATGATGATCATATAGATTATCCACTCAAGTCAACTCACAGAGAAGAATTAAATAAGTTATTTGAAAAACGTCAGAATGCAGATGATGTTCTCATTGTAAAAAATGGTTACATTACAGACACTTCAATTGCTAATATCGCTTTATTTGATGGTAATTGGAAGACCCCGAAAAAACCACTTTTAAAAGGTACTACTAGACAAAGACTTTTGGATAATGGCAAGATCATAGAAGCAGACATAAAGCCTGAAGAGTTAAACAACTACTCTAAGGTTGCGCTACTCAATGCAATGATAGATTTTGATATAATTACAGATGAAAATATAAAGGATGTTTTTTGTTAGAAGAATTAATAAATGATGCAGATTTTGCAAAAGTTATAAAGAGTAACATGCAAGATTTAATTGTGTATCTATTTGAAAAAAATATGCATTTTGGTATTTTATGTAATGTGGATGATGTTTCGTTTGCTCCAGAATTACCTGAAGAGATTAGGTCTCAACTCCATAATATGACTTTGTTTTATCTTGCAGCTTATACTTTTGAGAGTGCTAAGATAGAGGATAGCTGTTTAATGTTTGAAGCTGGGTTTGGAGCTGAAAACTTTGGTTCAGTAGTATCTGTTCCACTGCTTAGTATTGTTCAAATTATAGTTGATGAGCAACCAATTTTTATAAATCTTTCAAAATATAAAGAGAAACAAGAAGATAAAGAGCTTAAAAAAGAGATTGATGAAAAGGGAGTTGAAAACTCTATGAATATATTTTTATCAAATCCTGAAAATTCAAAATTTATTAAAAAATAAACTATTCTAAAGAAAAAACATGAAAGATATAAAGTTTCCGTTTTTAGAACACACTGGTGCAAAAGTTATTCAATATGAAAAAGGAAGTGCACAAGTGGAGCTCCATACACAACCATATCATTTACAACATTTAGGTTTTATACATGGTGGTGTGATCTCTACTCTTTTGGATAACACTGGATGGTACGCGGCAGTTTCAAATTTAGATGAAGGCTACACAGCAGTTACAATGGAGATTAAAATAAACTATCTTAAACCGGCTTCTGGCAAACACTTGCTTGCAGAAGCTGTTGTAAAGCGACAAGGACGTAGTACATCCTTTGTTTTAATTGAACTTCATGATGAAGGAAAGCTAGTAGCATTTGCAACAGGGACTTACGCTATCTTAGAAGAAAAAAAATAAAAAAATTATTCTAAGTTTTCTAGCTCAAAACTCTTTGATTTTATAAGCTAAGTAAAATGTTTTATATTTTACTTAGTGAAAGTAAGTAGCTAACAACATTATCTACAAAAGCATCATGTTTTCTGTCTTTTGAGTATGCTATATAAAATTTACGCTCTATTTTGTAGTTTTTTAGTCTTGCACAGTATAGTCTCTCTGCTTCAACATCTCCTCTTATAACATGTCTACTCATAATAGAAACAAGAGGTCTCTCAGCATTTTTATCAGAGTGTAAAATAGCTTCTTTTATAGCTGTAGGTGATTCCATAACACTTACAACATTAAAGTTGTTGCACTGAACACCCAATTCTTCAAAAACTTCTGAGGTTAGTCTTCTTGTATGTGAAGCTTCATCACGACAGATCCAGTCAAATTCAAATAATTCATCCCCAGAGAGTTGCTTTTTTAAAGGTTGGTTTGAAAATAAAACTAGTTCATCTTCTATCCATTCTCTATAGATGATGTCATCTTTAAATATAGGAGATTCTATTAGACCTAAATCAACTTTTTTATCTTCTATAGCTTCTATGATCGCTTGTGATCTGTCTACATTCATGTAAACTTCATTATCGATTCTTTTTTTGATCTCACCTAAGTAGTTTGGCAAAATATAGTTACCAATAGCATTTGATGAACCGATCACAAAAGTAAATTCTTTGTTTATAATACTTATAAGTTCTTTTTCACTGTTCTCTATTGACTTTTCAAGTCTCTTAGCAATTCTATAAAGGTCTTCACCCTCTTTAGTTAATAATATACCGTTTTTTTTTCTTTGAACTATCTTAGTGTCAAGGTAGTCTTCTATAAATTTTATTTGCTGAGTAACAGCAGGTTGAGAGATCCCAAGTTTGGCAGAAGCCTTTGAAAAACTCTTCTCTTTTGTAACCATTAAAAATGTTTGCAGTTTAGCAAAATCTTTTAACATAATAATTCCTATAAGTTAAAGTAATGATGAAAGTATAACTCAAAATTATAATAAAAGCAACATCTTTATTATAATTTATATTATTTTTGATATAATAAATAAAATTTAAAAGCTTTAGTGGATAATATGGAAAAAATTTTCGCAAAACTAAATGAAGAACAGAGTGATGCTGTAAAACAAACAGAAGGTCCTGTGCTTATTTTAGCAGGTGCAGGAAGTGGTAAAACCACCACAATAATCTCTAGACTCTCTTACTTGATTCAAGGTCTTGGCATACCTGCTTCAAGTACTTTAACGCTTACATTTACAAACAAGGCTGCTAAAGAGATGCGTGAGCGTTCATTAGAGATGATGGAAGGTGTGTCATACCCACCATTACTTTGTACATTTCATAAGTTTGGACTTTTATTTTTAAAGTTTAATATACATCTTATAGGAAGAAAAAACAATTTTGTTGTGATCGATACAGATGATAAAAAAAGAATATTAAAAAAGATAAACTCTGAGATCGCAACTCCACTTATAGCAAGTGAAATATCAAGATATAAAAACTCACTTATGACTCCAGATGATGCGTATAAACAAGCTGAATTTTATAACTATCAGCAGATCGCAAAAGTTTATGAAGAATATGAAGCCTACTTAAATGAAAATAACCTTGTGGACTTTGATGATCTTATAGCATTAACCTATAAACTTTTAGAAGATAATCCAGAATTAGCCCAAAAGACAAGTGAAAAATACCAATACATAATGGTAGATGAGTATCAAGATACAAATGAGCTTCAGCTAAAACTTTTACAAAAACTATGTAGTACACATAAAAATATTTGTGTAGTAGGTGATGATGATCAGAGTATTTATGGATGGCGTGGTGCTCACATAAGAAACATTATGGAGTTTGACAAAGATTTTGAAAATACTTCTGTTTTTAAACTTCAAAACAATTATCGTTCACGTGAACCTATTTTAAAAGTAGCAAATGCTCTAATTCAACATAACCGTTCCCGTCTTGGAAAAGAGTTAAAGCCTACTCGAGGTAGTGGTGATGATGTTGTTGTATTAAACTCTCACGATGAGAGTGAAGAAGCTCGTAAAATAGCAACTCATATTACAAAACTTATGGATTCTGGAGTTAGTGCAAAAGATATTGCGGTGCTATACCGTGTAAATGTACTCTCACGTTCAATAGAAGAGGGGCTTAACCGTGCTCGTATAAATTATAAGCTTGTTGGTGGACAAAGGTTCTACGACAGAGCCGAGGTAAAAGATCTGATCTCCTATATACGGGTTATAACAAATGTACATGATGATTTTTCTTTTAAACGCATTATAAATAAGCCTAAACGTGGACTCGGAAAAGCTAGTGTTGATAAACTTGAATTGGCAGCTCATGAGGTAAGTAAGTCTATATTTGCTTTTATAAAAGACTCAACTGTAGAGGAACTAGAAGCACTTGTTAGAAAGAAAAATGCTAAAACTCTAAAACAATTTATAAAAGATATACAGAGTGTAGCAAAAGTTGCAGAAGAGTCCACATATGAATTTATAGATAAACTAGAAGAGACTTTTTCACTAAAAGATATATATAAAGGTCAACCTGATGAACAAGATAGAATTCTAAATATGGATGAATTCTATGCACTTTTTCGAGACTTTATAAAAAACAACCCATCTTCTGGTTTAGATGAGTTTTTAAATGAACTTACTCTTCAGAGTGAACAAGATCAGGTGGAGGGTGAGAGTATCTATATGATGAGTATTCATGCATCCAAGGGACTTGAATTTGATCATATATTTATTATCGGCATGGAAGAGGGTTTTTTACCACTTGTTGGTGATGGAAGTGATCTAGAAGAGGAGAGACGTCTTGGTTATGTTTCTTTTACTCGTGCTAAAGAGAGACTTGTTTTATCTCATGTAGGAAGTCGTTTTTACAAAGGTCGCAGAAGTGACTTGGAAAAATCTAGATTTTTTAATGAAGCTGGACTTTGTCAAGGTAGCTTAAAAGTAGAGAAAAACACAGCTTTTAAAAAGGGTGATCTAGTTCGCCATAAGATCTTTGGAACCGGTCGTGTTTTAGGTGTTAGTAAA
>Ga0193963_1000536_pt1 | contig 19752 bp, 19 predicted proteins | sample FB_6_MG_FD_140359 | JGI IMG/M metagenome (GOLD analysis project Ga0193963, IMG submission 140359) | Microbial mat bacterial communities from the Broadkill River, Lewes, Delaware, United States - FB_6_MG | ecosystem: Environmental > Aquatic > Freshwater > River > Microbial mats | place: USA...
AGTGAATTTATATATCCTTTATTACAAGGATATGATAGTGTTCATTTACAATCTGATATTGAGATTGGTGGTACAGATCAGAAGTTTAATCTTCTTATGGGAAGACAGTTGCAAAAAGTTTATGATCTAAAAAAACAACAAGTTGTATTAATGATGCCAATTTTAGAGGGCTTAGATGGTGTTCAAAAGATGTCTAAATCTTTAGGTAACTATATTGGTGTAACAGATGAACCTAATGATATGTTTGGTAAAGTTTTAAGTATTTCAGATGAACTTATGTGGCGATATTTTGAACTTCTCTCTTCAAAAACTCTTAAAGAGATTGAAGAGATGAAAGAGGGTGTTGAGAATAAAACACTTCATCCAAAAAAAGTTAAAGAACTACTTGCTATTGAAATTGTTGATCGATATCATGGTTTGGGTGCTGGAAGTAATGCAGCAGAAGAGTTCACCAAAATATTTGCTAAAAAAGATATACCAACAGAGTTAGATGAATATATTTTAGAAAACGGTACTGGTATTTTACAAGCTATGGTTGACTGTAATTTAGTTCCAACTACATCTCAAGCGCGAAGAGATATGAAAGGTGGAGCGGTTAAAATTGACCAAGAAAAAATTGAAGATGATAAATACTGTTTTGAAGCAGGAGAGTTTATTTTACAAAAAGGTAAAAAAAACTTCGTAAAAGTAATAGTAAAATAAACTGAGGTATATGAGATGAAAATAGGTAAATACGAGATTGAAAAACCAATTATTCAAGGTGGTATGGGTGTAGGAATTAGTTGGGATCAATTGGCAGGAAGCGTATCAAAAGAGGGTGGACTTGGAGTTATATCTTCAGTTGGAACAGGTTATTACAAAAACAAAAGTGAAAATGTTACTGTAGTAATGAAAAAAGACAAACCAAAAGATGCACTGAATTTTTACTCAAGAGAATCATTCTTTGAAATTGTTGAAAATGCAAGAAAAATTTGTGGAGATGCACCTCTAGCTTGTAATATTTTATATGCTTGTAACGATTATGGAAGAATGGTAAAAGATGCTTGTGAAGCAGGTATCAATATCATTATTACAGGAGCTGGACTACCGACAAATATGCCTGAATTTACAAAAGATTATCCAGATGTTGCATTGATTCCTATCGTTTCAAGTGCAAGAGCTTTAAAACTTATTTGTAAAAAATGGAAAAAATACAATAGGGTTCCAGATGCAATTATTGTTGAGGGTCCATTAAGTGGTGGACATCAAGGTTTCAAATATGATGACTGTTTTAAGGAAGAATCACAATTAGAAAATATTGTTCCTCCTGTTCTTGAAGAGGCTAAAAATTGGGGAGAAGATATTCCAATTATTGCAGCTGGTGGTATATGGGATAAGAATGATATTGATAAATTTATTGCTATGGGCTGTACTGGTGTACAAATGGCTACTAGATTTATTGCAACTTATGAGTGTGATGCTGGTGATATATTCAAAGATGTATTGTTAAATGCAAAAGAAGAAGATATAAAACTAGGAAAGTCACCTGTTGGATTACCAGCAAGAAGAATTGTAACTAACTTACAATTTACAATAGAAAATAATACAGCTCCAAAAGTTCAATGTATCTCTAACTGTGTAGCTCCATGTAATAGAGGAGTAGAAGCAAAAGCGGTTGGATATTGTATTGCAGATAGGTTAGGTGCTGCATACCAAGGTGATTTAGAGACAGGACTATTTTTTACTGGTTCAAATGGATATAAAGTAAAAGAGATAATAAGCGTAAAAGAGTTAATGGATAAACTAACTAACGGCGAATAACTTTGAATAAGTTTTGCAAGACTTTTTTAGTTATTATATTATTATCGCAATCTTTATTTGCTGTAGGAAGTAAATATTATCAAGAGAAGTTTGATACTACAAAAAAACTTTATCTTGGTTCTATTATGTCTAACAATAAGGCAAAAGAGATTGAATATTTAAAAAAATTAATCCGTTATGGTGATAAATTAAATGTAAACACTTTAAAGTATAAAAGAGAACTAAACAGATTAGATGATACAGCTGTTATAAAAAATAGAACAACCCAATCAGTAATTAAATTTAAACCTAAAAAACAAGTTGTTCAAAAGAAAAAAGTACAAACAAGAAAAAAAACTCAAACTACGCAATCTTCAAATAGTAAAAAATACTCTATTACATCTGTGATACAAAAAGACAATTCGATAATTATTAATTTCAATAAAAATATTACTAGTTCTTATATAAAATTTAGTGAACATAAAAAAGGCAACTTTTATTATGATGAATTTCTATTTAAAGGCAATTTTAAAGATGCTTATCCAACTAAACTTTCGATGAGAGGTGTTTATAAAATAAGTGTTTACCAAAAAAAAGGTGATCTCTTATCTATTACTTTAAAAAATAAACAGAACCTTAAAACAATTTATATTATTAATAAACGACAAATTATTATAAAAGTATTAAATTTAGATAAAAAAACTGTATCAACATCAAATAAAAAGCAATATAAAACAAATAGAAATATTTTATATCCTGCTAAAAAAGTTATCGTTATAGACCCAGGTCATGGAGGTCGCGATGGTGGTGCTAGTTACAAAAGAAAAAGATTTGAAAAAAACATCACATTGAATATAAGTAAATACCTTAAAAAAGAGCTAGAAACTTTTGGTTTTAAAGTATATTTAACAAGAAAAAAAGATCGATATTTAAAATTATCATATAGAACAAAATATGCGAATAGTAAGCATGCTGACATTTTTATTTCAATTCATGCAAATGCTGCACGAAAAAGTCGTGCACATAAAGCACATGGCGTTGAGTCGTATTTTTTATCACCTGCTAGAAGTGCTAGAGCTAAAAGGGTAGCAGCACTAGAAAATAAAGGTGATATGACTGGAATGGGATGGAGTAGTAAAGATTCTTTATTAACAATTCTAAATCGAGCAAAAATTACAGCTGCAAATAAAATGGCAATAGATATACAAAAAAATATGTTATTTTCATTAAGACAAAAATACGGTAAAAAAAATATACGAGATGGAGGAGTGAGAGAAGGACCATTTTGGGTATTAGTTGGTGCTCAAATGCCATCTGTTTTAGTTGAAGTTGGTTATATATCTCATCCAAAAGAGGGATATAGAATCTCCACAAAAGCATACCAAAAATTAATAGCAAAAGGTATAGCAAAAGGTATAGAGAGTTATTTTATAAAAAACTAATGTTTAATTAACCATATTTTAATAAAATTTCACTATAATACGCCACTAAATTAAAACAAGGAAACACAATGTTACAAGGTATACTTAGAGATAGTATCGTAAAACAATCAACAAAACAACTAAGACGAGATGGTTATCTAATTGCTAACATTTATGGAAAAGGTTGCGAAAATATTAATGCAGCTTTTAAATTAAATGACTATATTAGATTTTTAAAAGCTAAAGAAACAGTAGCTTTTGATGTAGAAGTAGCAGGAACAACTTATAAAGTAGTAGTTCAAGAATACCAAAAACACCCAGTAACTTCAGCTTTAGTACATGTTGATTTAATGATTGCACAACCAGGTGTAAGAACAAATTATTATGTACCAGTTACAACAGAGGGAACACCAAAAGGTCTTAAAAATAAAGGTCTTTTATCTTACCACAGAAATAGAGTAGCTGTTAAGTGTACAATTGAGAATTTACCAGAAAAATTCCACTTTAATGTAACAGATTTAGATACAGGTGACAACTACCTTGTAAGAGATATCGAATTACCAGAAGGTGTTGAATGTTTCTTAGACCCAAGAGTACCAGTTGTTGGTGTAATTAAAGCTAAATAATAAAAGTTTTATACATATGAACTTAATCTCTGGACTTGGTAACCCAGGTGATAAATATAAAAAAACCAGACATAATATAGGATTTTTAGTTATCGATAAGATAACTAATAACCTATCATCTTCAAATATAAATAATTCTAACTTTCAAGCTGATATTCAAAAATATGCATCAAATTTGTATGTAAAACCTCAAACATTTATGAACCTTTCTGGTGAATCAATTCTTAGTATCGTAGATTATTATGATATTCCAAATGAAAATATTATAGTAATACATGATGATTTAGATTTACCTTTTGGAACAGTAAAGTTTAAAATAGGTGGTGGCCATGGTGGTCATAATGGTTTGCGATCAATAGATAGCCATATAGGTAAAGATTATATTCGAGTAAGAATAGGAATAGGAAAACCTGAAAATAAGGGTGATGTTGCAAACTATGTATTGTCAGATTTTACGAAAGAAGAATTTTTACAACTAGATGATATCATTGACCATGTTATTGACTCAATAGAAGCATTACAAAAAACTTCTGTAGAAGAAGTAAAATCAACATTTACTATAAAAGCTAAAAATTGAAAATAATTACTAAATATTTATTGGCTAAGTATGTAAAATATTTTTTGATTATTTTACTCTCATTAGAGTTGTTTTTTGTTGGAATTGATTTTTTACAATATTTCTCAAGACTTCCTAATTCAGCCAACTTACAACTCTTATATATTATGTATAATGTTTTTTTTACACTTACGATAACCCTTCCTTTGTCTTTAGTATTTGGATGGATTGTTACATTAACCTTTTTGATAAAAGATAATGCTTTAGTGAGTTTTTATTCTTTAGGTGTATCAAAAAGAGAAATCTTATTACCTATTTTACTTATTACTACTTTCTTTACATTGGTTTTAATAGGATTACAAAGTACTCCTCTAGCTTATTCTTATGAGCAAAAAGATAAAATTATAAAAAATAAATACTTTATTGATGAACAAAAAAATATATTTTTAAAATATAATGAATATTTTGTTTATTTTAAAAAATTGTATCCTTTGGAGAAAAAAGCTGAAGATATTCATATTTTTAAGATACATAATCAAGATGTTGTAGAGATTATAGTTGGAAAAAAAGCATTTTATCAAAACAGTAAATGGTATGTTTTAGATACAAAAATTATAAAAAAACCAGAAAATATAAACTGGGTTGATTCGAAGTTAGATGTGAGTTACGAAAAATTTCTTTACACTTTAGAAGGATTTGAACCTCAAATTATTAGTAATGTTTATAAAGGGAAAGCACAATATTCTGTTATTGATGCTATTCGTACAATCTTATTACTTGATACTCAAGAATCTAATACAAATAAAATAAAAGCTATCTTATATTCACAAATAGTGACACCTTTTTTTGTTTTACCTTTAATAGTGATAATTTTAATTTTTACATCACCAAGTAGTAGATTTTTTAATTCAGCATTTTTTATTACAATATCTATATTTTCGACATTGACAGTTTGGGGAATTGTATTTCTGCTTCAAAAACTTGCTTTAGGGAGTGTTGTTTTAGCAGAAATAGCTATAATACTTCCTGTAGTTTTATTTTTTATATTAGCATATGTTTTATATTATAAAAAAATTATCTAATTTATTGTAAGGGAATAGAGTGGAAAAAATTTACGCTTTTGGAATCTGTCTTTATAAAAAAAGAAAAGATTGTATTGAAATTTTACTTTGCAAATCTGTAAATAGTAAAGAAAAATGGGGTTTCTTAAAAGGTGTTGCATTAAAATATGAAACTCAAATAGAAACTGCCTTAAGAGAATTTTATGAAGAATCTAGCATTAAAATAGAAGCAAACTTATTAGAAAAATTTTTTATACAAAAAAATGAATTGAAAGATATTGGTGTTTTTTTAGTGGATTTTGATAATGTACATGGTATTAATAAATATTTCAAAGAAAATAAACTTTATAAAGAGTATCTTTCTGATGAAAATAGTGATGTAGAATTTTTCAATATTGATAAACTTCCTTTGATTAAAAGCAAACAAAAATATATGGTAAATGATATTGTAAATTACCTAGATTTCAAATAGACTTTTTATCTTGAAAGGGACCTTATGAATAAAAAATTTTTAAAATTTTTAAAATATTTACTTATAGTTCTGATTCTTTCAACTACATTAATACTTTCTTATTTATACATTCCTAAAACATTAGAATCATTTGACAACAGATTGCGTGACTATATGTTTGTTTTACGAGGTGAGGTACCTCATAGTAATAATATTGTTATTATAGATATTGATGATAAATCATTAGAAAAAGTAGGGCAATGGCCATGGAGTAGAAATAAACTCTCTGATATGCTTGTAAATTTAACAGAATCTGGAGTAGGTCTTATTGCTTTTGATATTGTTTTTGCAGAAGAAGATAGAAGTAATCCTACAAAAATAATCGAAACATTGGGTATTAAAACAGATAAAGAGATACCTGATTATGATTATATTTTTGCTGCTACTGTTGCCCAGACACCAACAATTTTGGGGTATCAGTTTCAACTTTCAAAAGATGATTATATAACAAAAAAATCACCAGAAATTCCAGCAATCTTTATTGAAAAAAACAAAAATACAATGGAAAATGATAGAGTCATCAATGCTTATGGTTCTATTTTAAATATTCCAATTATTCAAGACAATGCATATTCAAGTGGTTTTTTTAATAATGTACCTGATGAATCAGGAATAGTACGAAGTGTTCCATTAATAATACGCTTTGATGAACAGCTATATCCATCCTTGGCACTTGAAGTAATCCGTACAATTAGTGATAAGAAAAAAGTATTTATAAATTATGATAGTAATGGAGTGACTAATATCAATGTAGGTGACTATGTTATTCCAACAGATAGGTATGGAAGGGCAATTGTTAATTTTCGAGGCGGTTCAAAAACATTTCAATATATTTCTGCTTTGGATATTCTTAATAATAATTATGACCCCAAGGATATTGCTAATAAAATTGCGATTATTGGTACTAGTGCAGCAGGACTTTTAGATTTGCGAGCAACACCTTTTGAGTCAATCTATCCAGGAGTTGAAGTACATGCTAATATTATTGATAATATTTTAACAGAAGAATATCTTTCCAAACCATCTTGGGTTGATGGATTAAATATCTTTCATATTATGATATTAACTTTAATTGTAGTTATGTTGGTTGCTTATCTTCCAATTTTATACTCTTTATTTTCTATAGCCTTGATATTTGTATTTGATATGTATGGTATATTTTATATATTATTTGATGTAGGATTAATTTTAAATATATTTTTCCCTATCATGACTATTGTTATCTCTTCTATAGTTGCAATCACAATGAACTATTTTTTAGAGATACGACAAACAGGTGCTATAAAAGAAAAATTTGCTTCAAAAGTTTCAAAAGATGTAATGGAATCTTTATTAGAAAATCCAGAAAACAACTCTTTTTCAGCTATGGACAAAGAGATAACGGTATTTTTTAGTGATGTTAGGGGTTTTACAAATATAAGTGAAGCGATGCCTAGTGCGAAAGTTTTAATTGAATTTCTAAATGAATATATGGACCCTATGACGGATATTATCATCAAAGAACATGGTACTGTAGATAAATTTATTGGAGATGCTATTATGGCATATTGGAATGCCCCAGGTGATGTTAAAGATCACGCTGATAGAGCATTAAAAGCAACCTTATTGCAACTGCATGCTACAAAAGTATTGAATACTAAACTACGATCTGACTTACGATTTAAAGATGTAGTAAAAATGAGTGATGAAAAAAATATTCCTATTATTGATATTGGAATTGGGTTAAACACTGGAATGGCTACAGTAGGAGAGATGGGTTCATCTCAAAGAAGTGATTACACTGTAATTGGTGACCCTATAAATCTTGGGGCTCGATTAGAATCTTTATGTAAATATTATGGTTCTAAATGTAATATTTCGGAATTTACTAAATCACACCTTAAAGGTGATTATATATTTAGAGATTTAGATTTGGTTGTTGTTAAAGGAAAAAGTGAAGCTATTAAAATCTGGCAAGTGATTGATTTTGCAACTCCTTATAAAGAAGAGACTCTTTTTTCTGTTAGTAAAGAGAAACTAGATGAGGAATTAACTTTATATCACAAAGCATTAAATATGTATCGTAAAGGATTATTTGAAGAAGCATTAATTATTTTTCAAAATTTAGATTTGAGTGAATTTAAAACAAATACTGAAATATATAAAATATATTGTCAAAGATGTACACACTATATTAGTAACCCACCAAAAAATTTTGATGGAGTATTTGTACATACTACGAAAGGCTGAGTATATTATTCTTTTATAAAAGAAACAGAAGTATTGTTATCTTTTGTATCAATAAATGATAGTGTTACATTTCTCTTATCACTATTATCAAATGTCACAATTTTATATTCTCCCCAATGATTTCGAAAAGCTATATTTTTGTATATGGGGTCTTGTTTATTAATTGGTGTTGAGGAAATCTGTTTTTGACCATTCATAGTTACTGTGTATTTAGAAATATTGTCATCTACAGCATAAATACCTACAAGAAAATGTTGTTTATTATCATCCCATTTTTTTGTATCGACTGAATTTAAGTAAGTGACATTAAAAATAGCATTTACTATACCTTCTTGAACCTCTTTTATCACTTTTGAATATTGCATATTTTGTGCATAAATAGGTTCTTTATCTAAAACTGAAGTTGCAGACTGGGAACAACCTAATAGCACCGAAGCTAAACCAAAAATTAAAATCTTATTTTTTATATTTTTCATAAGTAGGATTGTACACTAATTTTGATAATATATCACCAATAAAAATAATAATTTTGAAATAAAAAATGGTGACTAATGATAGAGATACATGATATAAAACCTATTGTAGAGATACCCGATGTAAGTATATATTTTTATTATAGTATTATTGTTTTACTTGTTACTCTTGGATCTATTGTTATATTTTTTATTTATAAATTTTTAAAACCAAAAAAAAGATCCGAAGAGTATAAATATTATGAAATTTTACGAAATATTGATTTTAAGAATACTAAAAAAACAGCTTATGACATATCCAAATATGGTAGATTATTAGCGAAAGATGAAAGACAAAAAAGACTTATTTTGGAGCTAGTAGAATTACTATCTATGTACAAATATAAAAAAGAAATAAAATCTAAAATTTCAAATGAAATAGAAACAAAATTTCAAATTTTTATGGAGAGCATAGATGTTTAGCTTTTTTGAACTTATCAAATTTGAATACCCTTATATATTATTGCTTATTATAGTTTTTATTGTGTGCAATAAATATTGTAAAGCACAAGTAGAGTCATACTATATGCCACACTTAAATATTTTTACCAAATCCAAAAAAATGGGAACACAACTATCGTTCTTTTTAAAATGGATTGCAATTATCTGTGCAATTGTGGCTTTGAGTTCCCCTATACAAGAATTGAATATCATTAAAAATAAAAAAGATGGTATCGATATGGTGATCTCTTTAGATACAAGTGGTTCGATGAGACAGCGTGGATTTAATGAACAAAACCCAACTCAAAATAGATGGGAAGTTGTTCAAGAGATTGTTAATGATTTTATAACAAAAAGAGTAAATGACAACATTGGTATTGTAGTCTTTGGAACATCAGTGATGACAGCATCCCCTTTAAGCTATGATAAAAAAGCACAAGAAAGAATTATTAAAAACCTAAGTATCGGTATTGTTGGAGATCAAACAGCTTTGGTAAATAGTATCGCTACATCTATCAATATTTTAAAACAAAAACAAACAAAATCAAAAGTTATTATAGCTATAACAGATGGTGCAGATACAGCAAGTAATATACCTTTGTCTGTAGTGCTTAAAATGGCAAAGAAATATAATATTAAAATATATACCATTGCAATTGGGCGTTCAAATACTTATATGTTAGAGCAACTTTCAAGCAATGGTGGCGGTAAAACATTTGTTGCATATACAAAAGGTGATTTAGAATCTATTTACCAAACGATTGATGCATTAGAAAAAAGTGAAATTGAACAAAATAAGATTGTTGTAAAAGAGTACTATTTTTTTTATCCTCTAATGCTTAGTTTTATATCTCTTTTATTTTTTGTCTATTTTAAAAATAAACAAGAGGGACACTAAGATGGAATTTTTATATCCAAATGTTTTCTATGGTATGCTAATCCCTTTAGTTCTTTTATTTGTACTTTTAATAACATCAAAAAGTACAATAGAAAAATATTTTTCAAAAGAGATTTTAGAAAAATTAAAAGTAAATAAAAAGTGCATGAGTAAAAAAAATCGAAATATTATCTATTTCTTTGTACTCATTTTTTTCATTATATCACTTGCCCGTCCGGTTATGAATAAAAAAGAGCATGAAGTCAAACAAAATCTTATACCAATAGTTATCGCTCTTGATGTTTCAAAATCAATGCTTGTAGAAGATATATATCCAAATAGAATAGAGATGGCAAAAAAGAAATTACAAAAAATTATTGAACAGAGTATGAATAGTACAATAGGAATAGTTCTTTTTGCAAAGGATTCGTTTATCTTATCTCCTGTTACAGAAGACTTTATCTCTTTAAAATATATTGTAGATAATATTGATACAAACTTAAACTTTGTAAATGGGTCAAATATATTTTCTATTTTGGAAGCTACAAAATACATGCTTGAAGATTTTAAAGTGAAAAATCTCGTTATATTAAGTGATGGTGGAAATGAAGATGACTATGAGGAGGAACTTTCATTTGCAAAAGAGAATGATATTGTTATTTATAGTATAGGAATTGCTACGCAAGAGGGTGCTCCAATTCCAAATAAGAATGGTTTTGTAACAGATTCAAACGGAAATATAGTTACTCTAAAATTGAATGAGTCGATAAAGAAGTTGAGTTTAAAAAGTGGTGGTGGATATATAGATTTTAGTTTAGATAATACAGATGTTACATCAATTATAAATAGAATCAATCAGCAAAGTAAAAAGGAGGAACTAAATGTTCAAAAAATCAAAACATACACGGAACTTTTTTATTATCCTTTAGCTCTTGCACTTTTTTTACTTTTATTAGCTTTAAGTTCTTTTCCTAAAGTTTTTATTAGAAAAAAAGAAAACAGATTACAAAGTGTTTTATTTGTATTTTTTATAGCATACCAAGTATCAAACCCTATGCAAACTTATGCATTTACTTTTAATTTTGAGAATATTGAAAAAGCAGAACAAGCATACAAAAATAAAGAGTACAGTAAAGCAAGCCAAAATTATAGAGAAGTAAATCCAAATAGTGAAGTGTTTTATAATCTAGGAAACTCTTTGTATAAAGAAAAAAAATATGATGATGCAATAAAAGCTTATAGTAAAGTAGTGACAGAAAACAAAGGTCTAGAAGCGCAAAAACTATATAACATAGGAAATAGTTATGTACAAGTAAATAAGCTAGAAAAAGCTAAAGAGTTTTATGAAAAATCTTTAAAGATAAAAGAGGATAAAGATACTAAAGAGAATCTTGAATTAGTAAATAAAGAGCTTGAAAAACAAAAAAAGCAAGAAGAAAAACAAAACAATAAAAATAAAGAAGATAAGAACAAACAGCAAGATAACAATCAGCAAAAAAATAAAGATCAAGAAAATCAAAATAAAGATAAGCAACAACAAAAAGAAGAAGCTAAAGCTAATAAAAAACAGAACAGCGAACAAAAACAATCTCAAGAACAAAATGAACAAGAGAATAAGCAAACTCAAGATAAAAAGAAACAAGAAGAGCAAAATAAAATCGAACAGAAGGAATCAGAGCAACAATCTGCTGAACTTAAAAAAGATGAAATATCAGATATGGAAGAGAAAAAATGGATGAAAATGTTGCAAAATCAAAAAACACCTATCTACATACAAAAAGTAAATACAAATAAAGAGAGTAAATATAATGAAAAACAACCTTGGTAAAATAATTCTTTGTTTTCTTTTCCCATATATTTTAAATGCGCAGCTACTTCTACAATCACCCGATACTTTTTATGAAAATGATACGGTTACATTTACACTTATTGCACAAGGTGATCAAATAAAAATGCCTGAGATTAAAAAGGTTGATAACTTTATTGTTCAAAATGGTGGCACCTCTCAGCATACTACTATTGTAAATGGTACGAGAACATTTCAAATAGTACAAAAGTATACGATAGTTGCAAATAAAGATATCTCAATACCAGCTTTTGAAATTATAGTTGACAATCAAGTTTTAAAAACAAAACCAAAAATTATAAAAATGCTAAAAGTAGAAAAAACAAAATCAGATCTTTATGATTTAACAATTAGTACAAACAAAAGTGAAGTTTATGTAGGAGAATCTATTATATTTACTTTAAAATTTAAATATAAAAAAGATTTAGAGATAACAGGATTAGATTTTACTGAACCAAGTTTTGAAAATTTTTGGATAAAAAAACTACCAACACAAAACACACAAAAAAATACGAGTGACTACAATGAACAAGAGTTGCAGTATCTTTTATTTCCTCAAAAAGAAGGAGATGTAACACTAGGTGCTTTAAAAATAGGAGTAAATACATTGAAAAAAGGGTTTGGTCGTTCTTTTTATCTCTCCACTCCTACTGATACAACTTCTGTATATTCAAATAAACTCAATATTAAAGTGAATCCATTACCAAAAAATATAACACTAATAGGTGACTTTACAATCAAATCTAGTATCGATAAAACAAAAATTGATCAAGGTGAAGCAGTTTCATACAAGCTTTTTATAGAAGGGAGAGGTAATATAGACGATTTAGATGAGGTGACACTTAATATACCAGAAGCAACAATTTACGATAATCCTGCAAAAAAAGAGTATAATTTACAAAATAATTCTTATGGTGGTGCTTATGAAAAAACATACTCTATTGTTGCACAAAAAGATTTTAATATACCAAGTGTAGAGTTGAACTATTTTGATAAAAAGACACAAAGTATTAAAACTATAAAAACTAAAAGTTATGATATCGAAGTAACAAGTAAGTCCAAAGCAGCAGTAAAACTTGAAGTTCAAGAGCCATTAAAAATAGAAGAAAATAAGAGTATTCAAAGTGTAAAATTAAATATAGAAGAGAAAATATTTTATTTTTTAATTGGTTTAGTAGTAGGAGGTATTTTAATATCACTTCTCTTTTTGTATAAAAATAGAAGAAAAATAAAAGAGGAAAAACCTCTTATCAAGGTTATCAAATCTTTAAAAACACCGAAAGAACTTTTTAAAGTATTACTTGTTTATATAAATATTGATGAAGAATTGGATAAAATCATTTTTAATCTAGAAAATATTTCTGATGAAGAGTATAAAAAAGAGAGAAAATATATTATTAAATTAATAGATAAAATAATTGCAAAGGACAAAAAATCAAACATCCTATTATAATAGTATCTTTTGTGCAAATATCACTTCTAGCCAATGCCTTCTCCTGGGGCGAGGTAGTTAAAATAGATCTGAGTAAAGAGGAAGTTCATAGTATTATAAAAAAGTATGTTGACCACAAATACCCTGACAAAGTATCTCAATATGAAAATAACTTAAAAAAAGAAAAAGCAGATAAACTTAACAAAATAAGTAATATTGTTTTTGTAAATAATAATCTTATGTGGCAAGATGCAATTGTTAATACCCAAAAAAAATTGAACCAATTGGAGTTGAAGTTTTACTGTAAAGATTTAGATTTGGTTCAACGAAAAGATTGGCGTGTGCCTACTTATTCTGAGATGCTTACTCTTGTGGATTATAAAAAAACAGATCCATCTGCTAATACAAAACTAAAATATGTGACATCTTCAAAGTATTGGACATCTTCAAATGATATTCAACAAAAAGATTCAAATTGGTTTGTTGATTTTAACTATGGGGAAACAGGGATCTCATCAGATTTAGAAAGATATCATATTCGATGTGTACGAGATATTTCTCAAAAAGAAGGTACTTATTAATGAAAATTTTTATAAGTATATTTTTACTCTTTTGTGTAAGTAATGCTTCATCTTTACAATATGAAAAAACTAAAAACATTGTTATTGATACAAGAAAAAATATCATGTGGCAAGATAATACTGATGTAATAAATTTTTTAGAAACTTTTACAAGTGGAAAAGTTTATTGTGACATTTTAGTTTTAAATGGTTATATAGATTGGAGAAAACCAACAATAAAAGAGCTACAATCTATTGTAGATGTTCATCGAAAGAATAGTATAAATAAAAATTTTAAATATGTAGAAAAAAAGATTTACCTAACAAATACAACTTTTAAAAATGATGTAAATAAAGTTTGGGCAATAGATTTTAAAAATGGAAAAACACTCTTAGTGAAGAAAGATGAAAAAAACTTTCTTCGCTGTGTGAGAGATATAAAATGATAAAAATACTTTTAATTATGGTTCCTATCTATCTCTTTTCATTGAATAATCCTTATAAGAGTTTAAATTCTCATGAAAAATTGAATGTTATGGTAAATTATTTTGTAAATGATGCAATAAAAAAAACTAAACCTGCGCTTCCTATAAAAAGAAAATTAAAAGATGATGGCGCAAGTTTAGATCCTGTAAAGTATGAACTTTATTTTAGTTATATTCAAAGGTTAAAAGCTATTAAAGAGAGTAGAGCTGAAGAACAAAAAAATATTGATGTTGAATTTGCTGGAAAAATAGGCTTTTACAATGGAAAACTTAAAGCGTTAAAAGAATACTATCAAGAGAAAAAGAATATCTATCCTATTTTACAGACAAGTCTAAATAAGGCATTTAAAGTTGTATATGGTAAACCTGTTTTTTCAGATGTTGTTTACGATAGTGAGATAAATCTTTTATCTGCAAAACTAAATACAATTGATTTATATGATGTAGATAAATATATACCACAAGAATTAGAATTGTATATTTATGAAGGGATTCGTAACAAGTTTTTGAAAGATTACAAAAAGAGTGATATTTATGTAAGGTTTGATTTTGATGGTCATACACTTTCTTATAAAGATGTATTGTTTTATTTTAATGATTATGAATTAATAGGAAAATTTAAAAAAGAATCAACTGAAAAAATTAAACTTAGTATAAAGATAAATGATGATATATTTCGTCCAATCAAAATAGGGGAAACCAAAAAATGAAAAAAAATATTATAGCACTTGTTCTTTTAAGTTCACTAGGATTTGGAAGTGAATATTATGCTAAACTTAATCCTATCAATACATATACTGTAAAATCAGCAGTAAGCGGTAAAGTGATTTATGTTAATGATGAGATAAAATCAAATACAGCGAAGAAAAGTACAATTGTAAAAATCGATTCACAAGTTGATATGATTGATCTCAAACAATCTCAATTAAAATTGAAAAATTTAAATGAAACACTAAAAATTCAAAAAGGTATTTTAAAGAGTTTTCAAAGAGTATCTTCAAAATCACAGTTTGATAAGGATAATCAAAAAATCACTATTTTAAATATTGCTTCTACAATCAGTGATCTTAAAACAAAAATAGCAACACTTCAAGATCAAATTGAGAAAAAAACTTTACATGAGGTAAAAAATTATATTTATGATATCTCTGTAGAAGTAGGTGACTATGTTACTCCGGGTGTTCTTTTGTATAATAGTATGGATTTATCTGCAGGAAAATTAGAAATTTTTATTCCAATTAGTGATATTGATACTATAAAAAGTAAAAAGATTTTCTTAGATGGAAAAGAAACAGATTTGACTATTTCAAAACTATATTCTGTAGCTGATTCTACACATATCTCTTCGTATAAGTGTGAAATTATAGTTCCTACACCAACAAAATTTTCCAACTTAGTTAAAATAGAATTTAAATAGTATTTTGACATATAGAGAACTTTTAAAAACGCACAAAGTAGTGCGTCAACTTTCAGCTGTACAATTTATTGCATATTTTGGTGCTTGGTTTACAAATGTGGCTATCTATTCTATGCTGGTAAAATTTGGTGCTAGCCCTATACTTATAGCAACCGTAGCTGCTATGCATCTTATTCCTGGAATTGTTCTTTCCCCTTTTAATGGATCTATTGTAGATAGAATAGAAGTTAAAAAACTGATGATGATACTTTTAAGTGTAGAACTTTGTATGACATTGGGTTTTTTACTTATCAATTCACTTGATGATGTTTGGTTACTATTATTACTTCTTTTTATTCGAATGGGAAGTGCTTCTATGTTTTTTACAACAGAGATGTCTTTGTTACCAAAGTTATTAAAAGGTGAATCATTAGTTAAAGCAAATGAGATACACTCAATTATTTGGTCATTTACTTTTACAGCAGGGATGGCGATTGGTGGAATTATTGTAAGTATATTTGGTGAAAAAATATCATTTTTAATCGATGGGGTATTTTTTTTGACAGCGTTAGTAATTTTAAGTCAAATCCATTTTAATGTACAAATGGAAACAGTTCATAAGAGTATCATAAATTCAATCAGAGATGGTGTATTATATATAAAAGAGAATAAACATTTATTACATTATATGTTACTGCATGCAAGTGTTGGACTGACTGCGTTTGATACCTTAGTAACTTTACTGGCAGATTATGAATATAAACTTATTTTAGCAGTTCCCTTAGCTATTGGGATTACCAATTCTGTCCGAGCCTTTGCTTTAATGATAGGACCACTATTAATCAGTAATTGGGTGACAAAAGAGAGACTATTGTATATTTTTATTATACAAGGTATCACTATTATTATCTGGGCATTTATACAAAATAATTTTTATTTAGGTCTAGTAGGGATGTTTTTAACAGGTATTGTTACTACAACAATTTGGTCGTATACTTATGCAATGTTACAAAATCAAGTAGAAGGTAAATATTTAGGACGAGTATTAGCTTATAATGAGATGGTATTTATGATAGCAAATGTTACAACAACTTTTTTTATAGGAATACTAGCTACATTTGTATCTTTAAATATTATTTCTATTTTATTAGGTGTTGCTTTTCTTTTTGTTGCTTATTATTATAATCGAGTATTTTTAAAAAATTAAATTTTTTTACATATTTTAAGTTATTTCTATAATTTTTTAGTTATACTTCGCTTCTAAAAAATGCAGCTGTGGTGGAACGGTAGACACGCGGGCTTGAGGGGCTCGTGCTTAACGGCGTGAGGGTTCAAATCCCTCCAGCTGCACCATTCAAATTTTAAGCGGGAGTAGCTCAGTTGGCTAGAGCCTCTGCCTTCCAAGCAGATTGTCGCGAGTTCGAGTCTCGTCTCCCGCTCCATTTAAAATATATGCTTCCTTAGCTCAGCTGGATAGAGCAACGCCCTTCTAAGGCGTAGGTCACACGTTCGAATCGTGTAGGGAGTACCACTTCAATGCAAATAACATATCTTTTAATTTAGTATATATAACATATATAGTATTATTACTTCAATGATAACCAAAGAATCTATAGAAAATTTAAAATCCCATCTTGATATTGTAGATGTAGTATCTCAATTTATAGAACTAAAAAAATCAGGTGCTAACTTTAAGGCTTGTTGCCCTTTTCACGGAGAAGACACACCGTCTTTTGTAGTGAGTCCTGTAAAACAAATATATCACTGCTTTGGTTGTGGAGCTGGTGGTGATAGTATCAAATTTGTTATGGAGCATGAAAAACTTTCTTATCCAGAAGCTTTAGAAAAACTAGCTTCCATGACAAATGTATCGCTACAATACGATAACAATCAAAAAAAAATAGATTCAAGTATAATTGTAAAAGTAAATGAATACTATCAAAAACTTCTTACTCATAATGAAGAATCAAAAAAATATTTAAAAAGTCGAGGTATTTCGGATTTTTCGATAGAGAAATTTGAGATAGGGTATGCCGCATCATCTAATGACACAATTAATTTTCTTAAAACAAATTTCTTAAATCTTGCAGATGCAAAAGAGTTTGGTATAATTGATACAGGACAAAATGGTTTGTATGCAAGATTTATTGATCGTATTACTTTTCCTATTTATACCATAAGTGGAACAGTTGTAGGGTTCGGAGGAAGAACTATCTCTGGACATAATGCAAAATATGTAAACTCTCCTCAAACCAAGGTTTTTAATAAATCGCGGCTTCTTTATGGGTACAATTTAGCAAAAGAGAGTATTTATAAACAAAAATCTGTTATTGTTACTGAGGGTTATCTAGATGTAATTATGTTGCATCAAGCAGGCTTTTCAAATGCCATTGCTACATTAGGAACAGCATTAACAAAAGAACATCTTCCTCTTTTAAGTAGAGGTGAACCAAAAGTTGTAGTAGCTTATGATGGAGATAAAGCAGGAATAAATGCTGCATATAAAGCAAGTTTATTATTAAGCCACAGTCAGTTTCAAGGTGGAGTGGTAATATTTAAAGATGGACAAGATCCTGCAGATATGGTGAATGCAAACAAATTAGATGAGCTTAATTTGATGTTTAATAAAACAACACCATTTATTGTATTTGTTTTAGATTTTATTATTGATAAATATAACTTAGATAACCCACAAGAGAAACAAAGTGCTTTAAAAGAAACAAACGAATATTTAAAAACATTGAGTCCTATTTTACAAGAAGAATATTCAAGTATGATAGCTAGAAAACTTAATGTAAATGCACAGTTAGTTCAAGTACAACATTATGAAAATCAGCGTTCTTCTAATGTAAATCTTTCATCTATAGATATTTCTGAATTGAGCATTATCAAAACATTATTAGACAATAAAGAATTATTATCAGAAGTTAGCAAAGAACTTATCCCTGAGATGTTTGAAATTCACGGAAAAGAGTATATCACATTATTAGAAAATGCAGAGGACCCAAGTCTTATAGGATTAATGTTAAACGAACATTTGATTTCATATACAAAAGAGGAATTATCAAATCAACTGTCCATTATTATGAGTCCTTTCTATAAAAAGAAATTACAACAAATAAAATATAGTGAAGATTTAAAATTTAGAGAAAAAGCAATGCAAACAAGAGAAATTCAATATAAACTAAGAGAGTTAAATTGTAAAAAACTTATTATAGGTTAAAAGAATAATTAACTATGAATATTGTATAATTCAAAAAAAACTGAGGAAAAATAATGGAATTTTTAACGACACCAAATGCACCTGCTGCAATAGGACCTTATTCACAAGCTGTAAAATTTAATGGAGTTTTATATTCATCTGGACAAATTGCCTTAAAAGCAAATGGTGAAATGATAGAAAATGATATCAAAAAACAAACAAGACAAATTTTTGCTAATTTAAAAGCAATTTTAGAGGATAATGGTACATCATTTAGCGAGGTAATTAAAATAAATATTTTTTTAACAGACATGAATGACTTTGGAATAGTAAATGTAATCATGGCAGAAGTTTTTGGAGAGCATAAACCAGCTCGAAGCACAGTTCAAGTTGTAGCTTTACCAAAAAATGCAATGATTGAGATGGATGTAATAGCTACAGTTGCCGATTTTCACTAAGAAAAACAGTTTAAAGTATATTTAAAGATATTTTATGTATAATTCGCTTTATAAATTTTAGAGGATATGCTAATGTACGCAATTATCAAAACTGGTGGAAAACAATACAAAGTATCAGAAGGTGATATTTTAAATGTTGATAAGCTAAGTAAAGAAGCAAAAGAAACAATCGAATTTACAGAAGTTATAGCTGTAAATGATGGAAATGCACTTACAACTGGTGAATCAGTTGCAAATGCTAAAGTAACAGCTGAAGTTATCGTTGAAGGTAGAGATAGAAAAGTTATCTCTTACAAAAAACTGAGAAGAAAAGATAGTAAACTTAAAAGAGGTTTCAGAAGAAGCTTCACTAGAGTAAGA
>Ga0193963_1000537_pt1 | contig 19743 bp, 16 predicted proteins | sample FB_6_MG_FD_140359 | JGI IMG/M metagenome (GOLD analysis project Ga0193963, IMG submission 140359) | Microbial mat bacterial communities from the Broadkill River, Lewes, Delaware, United States - FB_6_MG | ecosystem: Environmental > Aquatic > Freshwater > River > Microbial mats | place: USA...
AAATCTCCTTTTGTTGACATATGTTCAAAATGATAACACTTTATTGAACATATGTCAAGAATAATTTAACAAAATTTTGATATTATTCTAAACAAGGATAATAATGGGAAGAGAAAAAACAAAAAGAAATTTAGTCTTTAAACCAGCATTTAAAGATTATATACCCGAGAATAAATCATACAATGGGATTACTCATCTATTAGATGAAGAAATGGAAGCTATTTATTTAATGGATATTTTAGACTTATATCAAGAAAAAGCAGCAGAAAGTATGAAGGTTTCAAGGCCTACATTTACTAGAATTTTAAAAAATGCAAGACAAAAGTTAACAAGAGCAATTGTTTATGGAAATAAAATTTCTATTGAAGATGCAAATACACCTTATATAGTTGCAATTTGTTCTGCAAGTAAAGATAACTTTGAATCTATATTATCAACAGACCAATATATATCTATATACAAAATTGAAGATAATGAAGTAACTTTAATAAAATCAATTGAAAGTGATGTTTATGTAAAAGCTTCAAAACCTGCAATTGTTTTACCTCAAATATTTTTAGATTTTAATGTAAATATATTTTTATCTACAAAAATAGGAGAAGGTTTAAAAAATTCTCTTCTTGCAAAAGGTATTCAAGTTATTGAAAAACAAATAACTAATAAAGAAGATTTAATTAATTTATAAATTATTTTTATTAATTTTCTTTATAAACTTCTGTAAAAGTAGATTTTCTATAATTATTTTTACATTTAAATTTTATTTATTTTGTTATAATAAGCAAAAAATAATAAAATGAGTTAACATGAAATTTAATTTAAATCAATTCTTACTAGCTGTTTCAGATGCACTAGATTTTGTCGAAATCAATACCTTAGGTTCTACTTCTTATCATTCAAAAAGAGTTGCTTATATTGCATTAAGACTAGCAGATTTTTATATTTTAAGTGATAAAGAAAAATTTGATTTGTGTTCTTTTTCTATCTTACATGATAATGGATTAAGTGAAGAGGATACAGTTAATGAGTTTGAAAATGATCCAAAAAAAGAAAACTTGAGTATCTTTGAACAATATACACAACATTGTGAAATAGGTGAAAGGAATATTATTGATTTTCCATTCTTATCTAATCATAATAATATAGTAAAATATCATCATGAAAATTTTGATGGTACAGGTTCTTATAAACTTAAGGGAGAACAAATCCCTTTATTATCTCAAATAATAGCTCTTGCAGATACTGTTGATAATATATTTCATTTTGAGAATCCTTCTATTGAAAATAGAGAAAAAATTGTCAAGTTTATAAATGACAAAACAAACACTCTATATTCACCACAGTTAGTGAAAAATTTTAATAGCTTAGCTAGCAAACCTGCCTTTTGGTTTGATTTACAATCAAATAATTTAGAAAAACTAGTATTAAATAAAACTACAGATTTTACTATGAATATTGAATTAGAAGATTTAGTTAAACTATCTTCAATCTTCAGTAGAATAATAGATTCAAACTCTTCTTTTACATCAAGACATTCGTCAGGACTAACACAAAAAGTTGAAGAAATGTGTAATTTTTATGAATATGAAAAAGAAAAAACAATGAAAATGATAATTGCTGCTAATCTTCATGACTTGGGAAAACTAGCTGTTCCAAATAAGATTTTAGATAAACAAAGTGCTTTAACAAAAAAAGAGTTTGAGATTATTAAATGTCACACTTATTATACAAGACAAGCCTTAGAAAAGATTTCTGGTTTTGAAGATATTGTTGAATGGGCTGCTAATCATCATGAAAAACTAGATGGAAATGGATATCCTTATGGTTTTGATGCAAATAGATTATGTTTTGATTCAAGATTAATGGGTTGTTTAGACATTTATCAAGCCCTAACAGAAGAAAGACCATACAGAAAAAGTATGAGTCATAAAGATACCATGAATATCTTGTTAGATCATGGGTCAAAAGGATATATTGATGAAAGAATAGTTAATGATATCAATAAGGTCTTTTCTTAAAACAATATATCAACCATAAAACTATTCACTAATTAAAATCAATTTTCCAGTCTTTGGGTCTTTATATACTTGACCTAAAGATTTAAATCCTTCTTTTGAATCTAAACTATCTTTTATATTTTTAGGTACATTTGCCAACTCTTTACCTTGGGTAATTTTTTGAGAATCTTCAACATTAAAATGTTCTTGTAAATTAGGACTAATTGCTACAAGAGCTGCTATTAAACCACAAGCAAAAACTAAAATAATATCAACAAGATTTGCTAATGGACCTAAAGGTTCATCATCTTCTTTTATAAAATGATCACTTGAAAATCTATTTTTCATATTTCTTTTCCACTTGCTCTTCCATAATTGTTAAAGCCTTGTCATACCATCTTTTTCGAAGCCTTGAAATTATAAAACCAGTCATTCCAGCTAATAAACCTAAAACAGTTGTATCAAAAGCAACAGACATAGCCGTACTTAAGATTTTAACATCACCATCACCAAGAGCTGCTAGTCCAGGACCTAATGGAATCAATGTTCCCATAAGTCCTAACATAGGAGCTAATCTTGTAATAAAATCAGCTCTTTCAATTCTTTTTTTTGCAATTGATAAAACATAAGGAATATCATTTGTTTTGATAAGTTTATTTATCTCAACAGTTCGCTCACCTATACTTATACCAACTTCATATAAACCCCAAACAACAAAAAATATTAAAGCCCACGAAACAGGTTCTAATAAAATAGCTGTGATTTGGTGCATTAATCCTACAGATATTGATGAAAACATAATTATCCTTTTACTCTTGAAAAGAAGATTGATTTAATTAGTCCTGCTAATAAAATTAAAATAGTTGCACAGATGAAATACATCATAAATGATTCATTTTGATTATCTTCTGTTTTTTCTTTTGATTCTTTATTTTTTTGTTCAGTTTTTTCGTTTTGTTTTTGTGTTATTTTTTGTGTTTTTTCTTCTATTTTAATCTCTTGAATAGTATTAGGAGTAGTTTTTTTAGCTACTTTATCAAGTCTAGATTCACTTAAAACTTTTTCTAGTTTAGATGCTGTTTCTTTATCAATCTTAGTTTTTACAAAATCATAAATAGGATGATTTGCATAAGTGTGTCCACTTCCTGGTATTCCATATTTTATAATATTTTGTGCAAATTTATTTGCTAATTGTTCTTGTGTTTTTTCATCTGCTTTCCAAAAGTCTTTTTGTATTGCAACTAACATTACTGCTAACATATTTGTTTGAACTTGAACTTGATGATTTGACGATAAAAACTCATCTAAACCTAAATCTAATTTATCATCAATATAAACAGCTTTTACATCTTCCCAAACCCAATTAGTAATAATCTCAGGACTAGTAACTTGCCATCCCCAAAGATATTCTATAAACTCACTTCCCATAGTTCGTGCACCGCTATAACCTTCACTCATTAAAGGTTTGATCCATTGTGGATTTAAAAATCTTCCTCGTAACTCACTTAAAAGTGCTGTTTGAAGTGCTTCAATTTTAACATTCTTTGAATTTGAATTATCAATTACAAAAGAGTTTGGTTGTTTTCCTGTAACTGTTTCAATAGCTAAATTTAGACCTCCTAAATAATCAAAAGTATCATTATTATCAATTAAACCATATAGATTACTAGCTCGTCCTAAGTATGTGTTTTCAACATTTTTTAATTGTCTTTTATAACTATCAAGGGCAACTTGTCCTTCTAAATCTTCTGAATAAGCATATCCTACTCTTTTAATAAATACATCACCTAATTCTTTTCTATCATTCCAAGAACCTGAACGTTCAACTAATCTATTTATTCCTGCACCGTAAGAACCAGGAGCAGTTGCAAAAACTCTATAAGATGCTTTTTTACCAACTTCTTCAAGATTCATATTAGGATTATTTTTCAATATTTCTCTTGCTTCTTCTACCCAATTTAAAGCAACAGCATTTACTTGTAAACTCTCATTTCCACCTACTTTTAATTCACCTAAAGTTGATAAAGCACTTTCTAATGATAGAGTTAAAGCTGGATATTTATTAATTATTACATCGTAAGAAGAATCAAGTGCCATTAATACAGCTTTATTTAATAGTGATAATTGAGCACCATATAAATCTCTAAATAATCCAGAAGATGTAAAAACTACATCAATTCTTCTTGTTCTTTTTTCATCTAAAGGAAGTTTTTCTAGACCTTTTAAAATTCCTCTACTATTCCAAATAGGTTTTACACCTAATAAATCAAGACCAAAAGCAACCATTGCACCTTCATCTCTTACTGTATCTGAAGCCCAAAGAATAACTGCTTCTTTTTTATGAGAGTTTTTTTCTTTTTTAGCTCTTATATCTTGTGCTAATTTAACACCTATTTCATAAGCAATAGTTGAAGGAATTAAACTACCATCTAAAGCATAGAAATTTCGTCCAGTAGGAAGTGCAGAAGCGGTTCTAATTGGGTCATTTCCTTTTCCTGCACTTACATATCCACCATTTAAAGCATTTACTAAAGATTCTAACTCTTTTTTAGGTGAAATAATTAAGTTTTGTTTTGTTTCTTGGGAAACTATAGAGTCTTTACTCATAGATTCAATCATCGTATCAATTGCTTCTGAAGTCCAATCTTGTCCAAAGGTGTGTAGTCCTAAAGGCATAAACTCTTCTTGTAAATGTGTTAAATAATGCCCTACTTCATGAAGTAAAAACTCATCATCAACCTCATCAAAACCAATACCACGTACTTTTAATTCTTCATCCATACTTTCAATTAATTCATCTCTTAAGTTCATTTCATCAATTGATACTTTTATTTTATTAATAGCATTCTTTCTAATATTATCATCACTTGCTGCTTCTGCACTCTCAATTAACTGTCTTAATTCTAATAAATTATCGTAAAGTTTTGTAGTTGCTAAAGGTGGAGTTAAGTGGTCAATCATAATAGCTTGACCTCTTCTTTTAGCTTGAATACCCTCACCTACTCCATCTACAATATATGGATAAATACTAGGAATTCCCTCAATAATAAGTGATGGGTAATCACTTGCACTTAGACCAACACTCTTTCGTGGAAGAAATTCATAAGTTGAATGCCGACCCACATGAATAATACCATCAGCTTTAAATTTATCTTTCATGTAGTAATAAAAAGCTAGATATTGATGAGTTGGAGGAAAAGATAAATTTGCATGAAGAAGTTCTTCATTTAACTCCCAACCACGTGGTGGTTGTGGTGCTAAAATCACATTTCCAAAAGTTACAGAAGGTACAAGAAGTTCATTATCCCAAACCATAACAACACCAGGAGCAGCACCCCAACCTCTAATACCTTCTATTTCCATTTTAATAATTGCATCTTTTAATGCAGTAGAGTTTTCTAAAGAGAACTCTTTTTCATCTTGACTTAATTTTAAAACTTTTTCATATTCATCTTCTAATTGTTTTAATAAATTAATTGACCTTTGTCTACTCTTACTTCTAACACCATCAAGTGCATGATGTAAATTAGAAATAGTTTTATGCATATAATCTTTTATTGCTTTATAAGAAGGTGCTTTATTTGAACCTTTTACTGTTTTTATATCTTCATTTAAAAAGCTTTCAATTTTTACATGAAGTGCACTTAATGGTCCAAATTTCATTTCAGCTTGAATATCTAAAGGAAGTGTTTTTAAATACGCTTCATAGTCTTCAAGAGTTACTTTTGCCACTTTTTGGCTTTGTTCTTTTAATGCTTTTTTATCATTTGGTAAGTTAACACCTTTTGCTTGTAAAAGATCTAATAACTCTTCACTAGAATTTGGCAACTCACCTACATCATAGCCTTGAGTTTTTAACTCATTTAATATTTTAAATAGTGACTTTGGAACATTCAAATTATCTGCCCCAATATTATGTCTTCCTGGAGGATGGTTATAATAAATTACTGCAATTTTTTTATCACTATTATCTTTAGTTTTTAAATTCATCCATGCTTTTGATTTTTTGATAATATTTTTAATTTCATCTTTCATTACTTTTGTATCAATGATTAAAGCACCTGTTTGTAAATCAAGTGAAGAATCATTATTCATAGCTAAGATATAAACTTGCCCTATTCCTTGAAGTTCAGGCATAGAAATACGATAATGAACAGAATTAACAGGTAAGCCTTGAGATGATAAAGAATAAGATAATGCATTTGTATCAAGAACTCTTAATGCTTTTAAAACGGGTACATTTAAGTTCTCTAAACTTTTAGTAACATCTTGTCTTGACTCACCACCACCTATTACAAAATCTTGTAAAGAGATAATTGAAAAAGCTTGTTTTGAAGAAAAACTTTTTGTTAATTCTTCTAAACTATGAACTGCTTGAAAACTTGGTTTTCCCCATGAACTTAAAATTGATACTACTTGTAATTTTGATTGTTTATAAATTTCTTCATGAACTTTCCAATCACTTGAATTATCTGCTCTATCATTATCTAAAATAAATATTACATTTGTATCATCTTTTAAATCTTTTTTTAATTCACTTATACTTTCATATGTTTTAGAAGCATTTGCATTTAAAAAATATCTTACTTGTTTTAATTCTAAAACCTTTGGCCATGTTTTTTTATCTAATGTACTATTTGATAAAAAAGAAAAAAGGTTTGAAATATTTTGACTACCTCTATTATCCCAATAAGCTCTTGCTTGTAGGTAATATGAATAGTTTCTAAACTCTTTTTGTTTTAAGTTCAGTAATTCTTGGTATGAAGATATCTCTTTATCTTTAAGTAATAGTTTTGAAGGAATAGAAGTATAATCTGCTTTTGAAATATCTTTATTCAAAGAGATTAATCGTCTATCTCCTTGAAGAGAGCTAAGAGTTTTAACACCCTCATAGTTTTTTGATAATAGTTTTTCAACTACATCACCAAAAACAGCTGCATATAAAACAATATCAGCTTTGTTTATTTCTTCTTGAATCTTTGTATTACTCATATTCAAAATTTGAGAAACAGTACGTACAGAAATCTTATCATTAGAGTTTTTCAAATAATAATTAGCACCAGAATTTAATCCTGCAGCTGACCTATCTGAAACAACAGTGAAAATAGATTTACTATTTTCTTGGGCGAAAATATTTATTGAAAAAATAAACATTAGAAAAAACACTAAAAAATGTTTGAGTAGTGACATTAAACTTCCTATTAATAAAAATTAATACAAAAGTCAATTGGAGTAAAATAAGGTAAGTAAAGAATAAACTATTTCTTACTTTCAGGACACCCCGCCTGATTTGCATCGAAAACTAAAAAGGTCGGTCTCCGGACTTATTGTATTTTACACAAATTACCGTTGCGGGGGCAGTATTGGATTTTCACCTATTTCCCGTGAATTTACTGAAAAGTTATTCACCTGATTAATTATATAAATTGGATTTTATCTATATTAGGCTTAAGATTTTAAAAAGTGATGATTATAAAAAAATAAAGTACTTAAATAATTCCCAAAAGGGGAATTATTTAAAGCATTTATGCAAATGCAGGTTCTAAGAAAGGAATAATTTGTTTTTTTCTAGAAAGACAACCATCTAACCAAACTTTTCCATCAACTAATTCAATATCAAAAGCTTTTTCAAAAACTGAGTTATCAACTGAAGCTACAAGAATTTCTGAACCTTCTTTCATAATATCAGTTAAAATTAAACAAGCTGTGTGAAGATTTTTCTCTGCTCTTAAATCTTCTAAGTCTGCTTCTAAATCATCTTTAATTGAATCAAAAATAGCTAAATCAATTACTTCTAATTGTCCAATTCCAACAGCGCTTCCATGCATATCAAAAGGTTTATAATCTCTTAAGATTAATTCTCTAACAGGTACTCCATCAACTGCTGATTTTACTTTGAACATTTCCATCCCTAAAGCTGCAAAATCGTTAACACCAGCAATTGCTGCTAATTCTTTAACAATTTTCATATCAATTGGAGTACATGTTGGTGATTTAAAAATCACAGTATCAGAAAGAATCGCACATAACATAATTCCTGCAATATTAGCTGGAATTTCAACACCATGATAATCATACATTTCTTTTACAATTGTATTAGTACAACCAACAGGTCTAATCCAACACTCTAATGGAGTTGAAGTAGTAATATCTCCTAATTTATGGTGATCTACAATACCAACAACAGTAGCTTGATCAATATCAGCAGGTGCTTGACCTTTATCTGAATAATCAGTGATAAATAATTCTTCACCAGCAAATTGTGTTTTTAATAATGGTGCTTCAAAACCAAACTTATCTAAAATAAATTGTGTTTCAGGAGAAACAGGTCCTTGACGTGCAGGAATTGCTTCACGTCCAATTTTATTTAATAAATAACCTAATGAAATAGCTGAACAGATTGAATCTGAATCAGGAGTTGTATGTCCACATGTATAAATTGCCATATTATATTTTCCTATATTATATATTTTCGTGATTTTATCTAAATCTATGTTATTTTACTTTTAAACTAAAAAACTAATCTATTAATAGAGAAGTAGTTTAAAAATTAAATTTGAAATTTTAATAAAAAAATAATATTTATTTACCTATAATAGTTTAAGTACCATATTTTTATTCTTTTATATGTAAAATATACATCATTTTACAATTAATATAAGATATATATACTTTAATAACTAATATTTGAATGGATTTTCTAGATGAATAATGATGACTTAATTTTTATAGAAGAGGACAGTATTAATATAAATAATCAAAATAGCAAGTGGAAAGTTTTAATTATTGATGATGATAAAGAAGTTCATGCTGTAACAAAATTAGCACTTCATGATTTTTCATTTGATAATAGAGGATTAGATTTAATTTCAGCATACTCTGCAAAAGAAGCTAAAAATTTATTATTAGATAATTCTGATTTTGCATTTGTATTACTTGATATTGTTATGGAATCAAATGATGCAGGATTACAAGTAGTTGATTATATTAGAAATGTCTTAGGAAATAAATTAATTAGAATTATTATAAGGACAGGACAACCAGGTTATGCACCTGAACATGAGATAATTAATAAATATGATATAAATGATTATAAAGAAAAAACAGAACTTACAACTACAAAATTATATACAACTACAAGAACTGCACTTGCACAATATAAACAAATAAGTGAACTTGAAAATAAAAAAAATGAACTTTTTAATAGCTTAACAAATGACTCAATAACAAACCTCTACTCAAGATCTAAATTATATAGTGATTTAAAGAAAGTAAAAAATGGTTCATTAATACTTATTGATGTTGACTCTTTTAGTTCTATTAATAATGCATATGGCTATTTAGTTGGGGATCAAATTTTATGCAAAATTGCAAATATATTACAAGATAGTAAAGTGGATACAGAGTCAATATATAGAATAGAATCAGATAAGTTTGTTTTACTTTTTGAAAATAAAGAAGATAAGTACTTATTAGATACTGCATTAAAAATAAAATCTCGTTTAAGTTCAAAATATTTTAATATAGAGGATTTAAGACTATTTTTAAGTGTAAGTATTGGTATTTCTAATTCAACAAAAGATTTACTACCAAAAGCAGAAATTGCAGTATTTGCTTCAAGAAAAAAGCAAGATAATAAAATAGAGTTCTATTCAGAAGAATTAGCTACTATCAAGATAATAAATAACAATCTTTTATGGTCAAAAAGACTTGCAAAAGCAATTGAAGAAAAGAATATACTTACTTACTATCAACCAATAGTTGACTGTAAAACACAAATGATAGTTAAATATGAAACATTAGTACGACTAAAATATAATGATGAGATTTTCACTCCCATTCATTTTTTAGGAGCTGCTAGAAATGCTGGATTATTAACAAAAATTACAAAAATCGTATTTGAACAAGCTTGCCAAAAATTTTCTTCTAATAATTTAGAATTTTCTGTAAATATTACAAATCATGATTTAATGAATAAAAAGTTTGTAGAAAACTTACTTATACATTGTAATCAATATGATATAAATCCATCACGAATTTCTTTAGAAATTTTAGAAGAAGCTAGTATTAGCAAAAACATATATGCACAAGAAAATTTAATACAACTAAAAAAAGCTGGATTTTTACTAAGTATTGATGACTTTGGAGCTGAATATTCAAACTTTTCTCAATTAAAAGCATTAGATATAAATAGTGTAAAAATAGATGGTGCTTTTATAAAAGATATTCATAAAGATAAATATTCAGAGTATATAACTGAGGCAATTTATTTATATTCTAAAAAAATACAAGTAAAAACAATAGCAGAGTACGTTCATTCCAAAGAAGTTTTTGATAAAGTAAGTAGTATGGGTATTGATTATGCTCAAGGATATTATTTTGGTAAACCTGAAGGTGACTTAAAATAATTATGTTTAAACTACTAATTAAAACAATCTTTTTTATAATCCTAATATCCTCAAATATTGACGCTTCAAGTTCAATAAAAATTTCTTTAATAGAAAAAATAACACAATTTATTCAATGGCCTGAAATAAAAGATAATTTTAAAATTGGTATTTACAAAAATGAAAAAATATCAAAAGATATGGAAATATTTTATAGTAATAAAAAGATTCATAACTTAGATATAAAAATATATAATATTAATAACTTTACACAAGATGAGATTGATGATTTAAATCTTATTTATTTTACAAAAGAATCTTCTGTAAATATTGACTTAATTCTAAAAAGAATAAAAAATAAACCAATTTTAATAATTACTGAATTTCCTGATGATGTATATCAGGGTATGCATTTAGGTATCTATTATAAAGAAAAAAGAATTAAATTTATAATAAATCAAGAATCTTTAGAAAATGCTAATTTAAAAGCAAGTTATAAAATATTAAAACTTGCAAAAATCGTAAAGGATAAGAAATAATTATGAAAATAATAAGCTTATCTATACGAAGTCAATTAGTAATTACTTTTATCATCATATTCTCATTCATTGTCTTTATAGTTACATATTTTAATTTCTCTTCAAGTATTGAACAAAAGAAGGATAGTTTTTTACAAAACTCTCTAATTGAAGCCAATTTACTAGCAGAATTTAGTGTTACCCCTTTAATCTTCAATGATATAGAAGGGGCAGAAGAAACACTAAATAAACTAAATAAAGATCATAATATATTAAGAGTTATAATTTTTGATAATGATAAAAATATATTTGCACAATATAATCCTTCTAAAAAGCAAAGTGAAATAAATCCAGAATTTAAAGAATATTACTTTGATAATATGAATAAGGATTTTTTAAATTTTGGTACATTAAAAATAACTATAACACTTAAACATCAAGGAAATATTTATGGAACTTTATATATTGAAAAATCTACAAAAATTATCACTACTATATTAAAAAAAGTTTTTAATGATATTATATTTTTTACAATTATATTACTAATAATAACATATGGGATTTCAATTCTTTTAAGTGATTATTTATTAAAACCAATTCTTCATCTTGCAAAAACTTCAGAAGAAATTGCAAAAACTAGAAATTATAAAATAAGAGTAAGTCATGATTCAAAAAATGAAATTGGTTCTTTATATAAAGCATATAATTCACTTCTTATGGATATGGAAAAATCAACAGTAAATTTAGAGAACCAAGTATCATACAGAACTAATGAATTAAATAAAAAAAGAGAACTATTAGAGAAGAGTTTAAAAGAGTTAAAAGAGGCTCAAGAACAATTAATTCAATCAGAAAAGATGTCAGCCCTAGGTAATCTAGTAAGTGGAATAGCCCATGAAGTTAATACTCCATTAGGAAATGCAATAACAAGTAGTTCTATAATAAAAAAAGAATCAAACTATTTGCTACAAGACTTGAAAAATGGAACATTAAAACGATCTGTTATGGAATCAAGGCTAAAGGTATTAAATGATAGTTCATCTTTACTAATAAAAAGTTTACATTATTCATCTGAGTTAATAAAAAGTTTTAAACAAATTTCTGTAGATCAAGTAACAAATGATGTTAGAGAATTTAATATTAAAAATTATATTGAAGAAATATTCCTAACTAATAATAATAAATTAAAAACAATACCTGTAGAAATTATAATTAAAAATGAAGATGATAATTTATTAATTAAAACATCACCAGGAGTTATTGCCCAAATATTTAATAACCTAATACAAAATTCAATAATTCATGGTTTTAGCGATTTTAGAACTAATGCAAAAATAAATGTAATGATTACAATAGAGGAAGATATGATTAAGATAGTTTATGAAGATAACGGAAAAGGTATTGATTTAAGTATAAAAGAAAAGATATTTGAACCATTTATCACAACAAAAAGAAATGCAGGTGGAACGGGACTTGGATTAAATATTGTTTATAATCTTATTTATCAAAAATTAAAAGGCTCTCTTACATTTAAAAGTGTAGAGAACATAAGTACACAGTTTATTATTAAAATACCTAGAACATACTCTTATGAGGAGAAAATATGAAAATTATATTAAGTACACTATTGCTTGCAAATGTACTATATGCAAACCAAAGTAATTTAGACTCTTTAGATGACTTATCACTTGAAGAGTTAATGAATATAAAAATATATTCAGCAACAAAGAGTTATCAAAGAATAGAAGAAATTCCTGCAAATATTACAGTAATTACAAGAAAAGAGATTGAAAAATATAATTATTCAACACTTGAGGAGTTATTAAAACATATTCCAGGATTATTTATAGTTGATGATACTGAGCATTTCCAAATAGGTTCTAGAGGAAGTTTAGGGTCCTCTTTTAAATTAATGATTAACAACAATGAAATTTCTCCTTTAAGAGTTCCTGCGGGAGCAATGTCTAACAGAAACTTTTTTGCAACTCCTATTGAAGCAATTGATAGAATTGAGATTATAAAAGGACCACAAGCCGTTACTTATGGAAGTAACTCAATGTATGGTTCTATTAATATAATAACTAATGATTTTAATGAAAAAAATATAGTTTCACTTTCAAAAGGTAATAATGGACAAGAAAAAGTATTTGCAAGAGTAAATCATAAAAATGAAGATGGTGGATTTACATTAAATACTAGTTTTTATCAAACTGATGGAATTGATGGTGATTTAGAAGAAAGCTTTAGTCAAGATGATTATACTCAATATCCACAAGCAGCTAAATCACTTGATGGTTTACTAGCTAACAAATATAAAACAATTGATTTTTCACATAGGTATAAAAATTTAACTACAGATATAAATTATTCTCAGACAAATTATGGTTTATACATATATTCAACTTATGGTGCCGGCAATGAAGTAGAACAAATAGATAAATCCTTAGCTTTTACATATGAGGATGAATTAAGTGAAAACTTAAGTTATAAAGCAAATTTTATTACATCAAAGAAAAACTATGATATTGATAAGTTTAATATACTTGATACTTCAAATGGAGTTAGTAATAACCATGGGGAAGGTAGAAGAAACCAGTTTGATATGCATTTGAATTATAATATTAATAAAAAAACAAAACTTTTAACCGGAATAACTTATAAAAGTATTAAAGAAGACACTAATCAAACTTCAGAACAATATCAAATATATCAAGCTTATAAATATAAATATAATGAAGCTGATGCATATTCTAAGTTACAATATAAAATCAATGACAAATTTGAAATAAATACAGGAATAAGATTTACTAAAAAAGATTCTTTTACAATTAATAGAGAAGCAATTAATCTCACAACTAATTCAAATATACCCGTAGATTCATTGGATGTGCAAGCAAATAAAAGCTACTTACCTGAAGTAAGTGCTATATATCATATTAACTCAAATAATCATATAAAATTTTTATATGGAGAAGCAAACCAACTTACATATGCAGGAGTTGATAGCTTTGAGGAAATGAATAGTAGTGAGATAAACTATATTTATTTATCTAAAAAATATCAAATAAATACATCACTTTTTTATAATAAATCAAAAAACATAAGTCTATTTACACAAGAAGGAACAAGTATTCCAATTTCAGATAATGGAAACCAAGAAACAAAAGGTCTTGAATTTGCAATAACTTATAAACCAAACTATAATTTTCAAGTATTTTCAAGTTTTACACTCCAAAATACTAAAGCTAAAACATCTTCAAATATAGAGATTGAACCAGGGTTTTCACCAAAAACTTTGGCTAAAATTGATATGTCATATAAACATGAAAAAACAAGATATTCATTACTTGTAAATTATATTGGTAAAATGAAATCTGCTATAAATTATACTACATTAGAGAGATATGGAGAAGATAGTAAAGAAAATATTGATTTATCAGTAAATTTAGAGCATAAATTATTAAAAGATTTGTCTATGAATTTACATATATCAAACTTATTAGATAGAGACAATAAAACTCCAGCAGGCTCAACATTAACAAATTTTTATAAAGGTGCATTCTCAAAAGGAAGAGAGTATTTAATTACTTTAAAATATAAATTTTAATATAAAAGAGAAAAATCTCTTTTATATTATAATGGCCACCAACCAAAAAAAGCAGACATATCTAAAATACTACTCGCAGCAGATTGTAAAGCTAAAATTAATTCATTCATTGTATAACCCCTTTTCGTAAATTTGTATTATTATATATCTGTAAGTATTAATTACTCCTTAACTGTTGGACTAAATAATTATTGTGACTAATATTTAATTTTCTGATATACTTAAGAATACAAAAGGATATAACATGATTAGCAAAAATTTACAAGAAGCATTAATAGAACAATTAAACAAAGAGTTTCAATCAGCATATATTTATTTAGGAATGAGTGCATACTGTTCAAAAGAAGGTTTTAATGGTGCATCATCTTGGTTTTTAATTCAATATCAAGAAGAAGTTTCTCATGGTATGAAATTTTTTAAATATCTTGAAGATCAAGATGTTTGTATTAAACTTCCAGAGCTTAAAGCATCAAAGGTTGAATATAAATCATTATTGGATGTATTTAAAAAATCATTAGCACATGAACAAACAATGACTAAGAACTTAAATAACTTATCTGACTTAGCAATGAAAGATAAAGACCATGCTACATATAACTTACTACAATGGTATGTAACAGAACAAGTAGAAGAAGAAGCTACGGTATCAGAAATTATTGACCATATCAAACTTGTGGGAGATAATGGTTTTGGATTATACACAATTGATAAAGAACTAGCTTCTAGAACTTTTATTGATCCAACTGTAGCATAACAACAAAAAAAGTTATTTTACATAAAAAAATACTAAAAAGATACTGTTTAAGTACTCTTTTATTATATAATAAATTATTAAAAGAATAGGAGTACTAAATGTATAGAGTTATGTATATGAGTAGTGCTAGAAGATTTATTTCAGATTCTGAATTAGAAGAGTTATTAGAAACTTCTAGAATAAACAATAAAAAAAGAAACTTAACTGGTTTACTTATTGTAAAAGGTAGAACTTTCTTACAATGTCTTGAAGGTAATAAAGAAGATGTTGAAGAAGTTTATGAAAAAATATCAAAAGATGATAGACATGATAATATAATCGATTTAGTTGAAGAAGATATTCAAAGTAGAATGTTTCCAAATTGGGATATGGGATATAAAAACCTAAAAATACTTGATGATATAAAAAGTGAAAAAATCAAACAAATTTCTGATATTGATGATTTTATTATCAAAAAAGAAGATATAGCAGAAGTTATACAAGAGTTTATCTCTTATGATTAAATAAACAAGGCTCTTAAGCCTTATTTATTTTTCTATTAAAAACTTACCTTCAGCTCTATTTTTAATTAGTTTAGAGGCATCAACAACTACACCATGCATTGCTAAATAAATTCCATTTTCAACATTTGCACTTAAAAAACCTAAAGCTTGTGAGAAGTTCATAGTAGCTTCAACCTCATCAATACTCATAGGAATCATAGCTCCTGTAAATACTATCTTTTTATCAGAAATTTGCTTTCTTAAAAACTGTGAAGTTAAATCAACAGTATCTGTTCCATGAATAATAATAATATTTTCATTTTTAGAATTTTTTACACTATTTACAATTAATTCTCTATCAATATCTGTCATATCTAAACTATCTTTTGAAACAATATTTATAACTTCATACTCAACATTAAAACAAGATGCTAAAATCTTATCAAGTGCAATGCTATCACTTGGAACCTCAAGTTGCCCTTTTATAGGATTATATCTTTTATTAAATGTTCCACCTGTATTTATAATTGTAACTTTCATAAACTTCCTTTTAGTAGTTATTTACCATATTTTTAGGATGTAATAACTTATCTAGTTCTTCTTTTGTAAATAATTCTTGTTCTAATACAATATCATAAACTCTTCTATTTGTTGCTAATGCTTCTTTGGCTAATGCAGAACATTTTTCATATCCTAAAATTGGATTTAATGAAGTTACAATAGTTACAGAATTTAAGATATATTCCATACATATATCTTCATTAGCAGTAATTCCTTTAATACATTTTTCACCCAATGTATAAAAAGATCTTCTCATCATATTAATTGATGTAAATAGTTTATAAGCAACTAAAGGTTCAAATACATTAAGTTGTAACTGTCCACCTTCACAAGCCATAGAAATTGTAACATCTGCACCAATTATTTCAAATGCAACTTGATTTACAACTTCTGGAATTACTGGGTTTACTTTTCCAGGCATAATTGAGCTTCCTGGTTGTACTTTTGGTAGATTAATTTCATTAAATCCTGCTCTTGGACCTGAACTTAAAAGTCTTAAATCGTTACAAATCTTAGATATTTTGATTGCAACTCTTTTTAAAATTCCTGAAATATGAACAAAAGCTCCAGTATCTTGTGTTGCTTCGATTAAATCAGTTGCTGTTTCATAATCAACACCAGTTACTTCTCTTAAATTACTTATTACTTTTCTTTTATAAGCAGCTTTTGAATTAATACCAGTACCAATGGCAGTAGCTCCTAGGTTAACTACCTTTAGTAAAGCTTGAGCATCTCTTAATCTAAAAATATCTTCATCAATCATAACTGAGTAAGTTTTAAACTCTTGACCTAAAGTCATAGGAACAGCATCTTGAAGTTGTGTTCTTCCCATCTTTAAAACATCTTTGAATTCTATTGCTTTTTCATTAAAAATATCTCTTAAATAACGTAAAGAATCTTTTAATTTATAAATTAATTCATGTAAAGTTAGCTTAATTGCAGTTGGGTAAACATCATTTGTAGATTGACTCATATTAATATGATTATTAGGATGTATAATATGATATGCACTTCTTTTTTCGCCTATAATCTCTAATGCTCTATTTGCTATTACTTCATTTGCATTCATATTCGATGAAGTTCCTGCTCCTCCTTGAATTGGATCTACAATAAACTGATCATGAAACTTTCCATCAATTATTTCATTACAAGCTTGAACAATTGCATCTCTTTGTCTATCTGTTAGATCCCCTAATTCAAAATTTGTTAAAGCACAAGCTTTTTTTACTTTAGCAAGGGATTTTATAAAAGTAGGAAACAATGACATATCTGTATGAGTGATATCAAAGTTCTCTTTTGCTCTTAGTGTTTGTATACCGTAATATGCATCTTTTTCTATTTTCTTATCACCTAAAAAATCTTTTTCTATTCTATATTCTTCTTCCATTATAAACCTCTTAATTTAATATTTAAAAGTATACTTTTTAAAAGTATGCTAAAAGTGTGTTTTTATTCATTCAACAATAAAGTATAACCTTCTTGTGAAACATTTTTTATAATATTTATAGGAAGTTTAGCTCTTAAATCTTTAATAAAAGATTTTAATGCATGAGAAGTCATTTCTTTGTCAATCCAAAGTTCTTCTTCTATTTGCATATAGCTTACTATTGAGTTTTTATTTTCATAAAGTAAATGTAAAAAATCTTTTTCTCTTTTTCTTAAACTTATCTCTTCATTTTCATTAAAAACAACTATTCTTTTATGTAAATCTAAAAATAAATTAGGAGCTAAACTTATTTGATCAAGTAAGTTTTCATTTATATATTTAAATAATGCTTCATTTAACTTTTTTAAATTCAATGGTTTTAAAATAAAATGATTTACATTTAAGTTTATTAATTCCATTAGATACTCTTCATTAGAATGAGCTGTAAGCATTATTATACTTGTATGTCTATCTGTTTTTCTTACTTTTTTTACAAATTGTACTCCATTTATATTTTTCATTTGAATATCACTAAGTATTATTTTTGGTCTATATTCCTCATACATTTCATAAGCTTCTTCACCATCACAAGCCTCATAAACTTCTTTAAAATAGTATTTTAATGTCTTTACAATAACTTCCCTAATTCCATCTTCGTCTTCAACACACAAAATACTAATATCTTTTAATTTTTCTAATAAAATATCATCCATTTTTTTATCCTATTTTATCCTAAGAGTACTATTTTAAAAACAGCACCTTCCTTACTATTTTCAACACTTAATTCCCCACCCATATTTTTCTCAATAATAAGTTTTGAAATATAAAGACCTAATCCTGTACCCTTAGATGATTCTTTCGTACTAAAATATGGGTCAAATATCAAATCAAAATATTTCTCTTCTAAGCCACCTGCATTATCTTTTACTTTAATAATACATAAACTTCCATCACTTTTAATTTCAAGAGTAATTTTTGGATTTTCGATTTTTCTTTCAACTAAAATATCTTTTGCATTTGAAATTAGATTTAAAATTACTTGTGCAAATTCTGTTGGATAGCCATTTATAAATTTGTTTTCTTTTACATCAAGGTCTAGAATAATTAAACTATCTTCTAAAGAAGCACTCGCAAGATTTATTGCTTTTTTACAAGAATCTAGAACATCAAAGACTTCTTTTTTCTTATCTGGTTTGTAAAAATTTCTAAAATCATCAATTGTATTAGACATAAATTCAATCATTTTATCACTTTTTTCAATTGATGTTAAAATATGTTCATTTGTAACTTTTTTAAACCTAGTTGCAGTTTCAAGTTCCATTAAAGTTCCTGAAATTTCAGTTAAAGGCTGTCTCCATTGATGTGCAATCATTGAAATCATTTCACCCATACGTGCTAACTTTGATTGTTGTAAAATTGCCTTGTCTTTTTGCTTTCCATCTTCAATACCCTTTCGTACTTTCGTGACTAAGGTTTTATTTAAAAGCTCAAGCCTTTCTTCCCTATTTTCAACTCTTTTCTTATATTTTTTTATTACATCATGAATAATTGTATTCATAAGAATTGAGAAAAGTACCATAAATACAAAGACTATAACTGTTAAAACAAGCATAAAATCTTTAAATTCATTTTGTCTTATTTCATGAAGTTTTTCTTTTTGTTTTATTATCTTTAAGAGTTTATTCTTATCATAATTTTTGTTTAAAATATATAATTGTTGGAATTCTTTAATATCAGTTTTAAAACTACTGTTTGTAAGTTTTAAATAGTATGAAGTTGAAAAAAACGAAATAAATAAAATAGCTAAAAAAGGAACTATAATAATAAAAAAAGGTATTCCTTCTTTATTAAACATCATCTTACCTTTGAATAAAGTTATCATATATATTGACTAATTTTTATTAAAAACTAGCTGACTTTAGCTTGTCAACTAGTTTTAAAAAAGTAAAAGTGTTTACTTTTTTATTTTTTTGTCATTTATATTATCAACTATTTCTTTCCAAACTTTTTTATC
>Ga0193963_1000538_pt1 | contig 19714 bp, 23 predicted proteins | sample FB_6_MG_FD_140359 | JGI IMG/M metagenome (GOLD analysis project Ga0193963, IMG submission 140359) | Microbial mat bacterial communities from the Broadkill River, Lewes, Delaware, United States - FB_6_MG | ecosystem: Environmental > Aquatic > Freshwater > River > Microbial mats | place: USA...
ACAGTAAAATCGCACAAATTTTAAGATTTGGAGATAGTTTTGTTTGATTCATTAACCGGTTCGATAAAAAATGCAGTAAATAAAATAAGGCATAAAGATGATGTTGCCTCATTAAAAAAAGCAATTACTGAACTAAAAAAATCACTTTTAAAATCAGATGTTCATCATAAAACAACAAAAGACTTAGTTGCCGCAGTAGAGACTGAAACTAAGAATAATGGTATTGGACAAGATTCATTTTTAAGAGCGCTACAAACTGAGTTAACTAAAATACTAACTACTGAGGGAAATCAAGGTTTTGTTTTCTCTTCAACTCCTCCTACAACAATTTTAATGACAGGACTACAAGGTTCTGGAAAAACTACTACAACTGGAAAACTTGCAAACTATCTAAAAATAAGAAAGAAAAAAGTTTTAGTTGCTGCAGCAGATTTACAAAGACTAGCAGCAGTTGAACAGTTAAAACAAATTGCAGAGCAAATTGAAGTTGATATTTATTATGATGATAATGAAAAAGATCCAGTTAAAATTGCACGTGCAGCACAAGAGAAAGCAAAAAAAGAGCTTTATGATGTTCTTTTAATAGATACTGCAGGTAGACTTGCAATTGATGACGAACTTATGGCTCAACTTGATGATGTTAAAAAGTCAGTTAATCCCGATGAGATCTTTTATGTAGCAGATTCTTTAACAGGTCATGATGCTACGAGAACTGCAACATCATTTAAAGAAAAAATTGGTATTGATGGTGTGATTTTATCAAAATATGATGGTGATACTAAAGGTGGAGTTGCTATTTCAATTGCACATCAAGTTGGTGTTCCATTAAGATTTATTGGTATTGGTGAAAAAATGCCAGACCTTGAAGTTTTTATTCCAGATAGAATTGTATCTAGATTGATGGGTGCAGGGGATATTGAAGGTCTTGCAGAAAAAACAGCAGCAGTAATCGATGAGAAAAAAGCAAAAGAAGTTACTAAGAAGATAAAAAAGGGTGAGTTTAACTTTAATGATTTTTTAGACCAGCTTTCAATGATGAGTAAATTAGGTTCAATGAAATCTATAATTGGAATGATTCCTGGACTTTCTCAAATGGCTGGACCAATAAAAGATATGGATTTTGAAAACTCAGATGAGATTAAAAGAATTAAAGCATTAATTGGCTCTATGACTCCTAAAGAAAGAGAAACTCCAAGTTTAATGAACCCAAGTAGAAAAAAGAGAATTGCAAAAGGTTCAGGACTTTCTGAAGTACAAATTAATAAGATCTTAAAGCAGTTTAAAAACGCATCAAAAATGGCTAAAAAACTATCTAGTAAAGGTGGAATGAAAGGCCTACAAAATATGATGCAGCAAATGCAAGGTCCAGGTGGACCAGCAGGTTTACCAAAATAAACTAAATATAATTCATAGTGTTGAATTGTAAACTTATTCTTTATTAGAAGAGTTTGGAGTTTAGAATTCAATACTATAAAAAATAAAATAAGGAAAGAAAATATGACAGTAATTAGATTAACTAGAATGGGAAGAAACAAGAAACCATTTTACAGAATCGTTGTAACAGACTCAAGAAAAAGAAGAGATTCAGGATGGATTGAATCAATTGGATACTTTAACCCAGTTGCAGAGCCAAAAGTATTAAAAATTGATGAAGAAAGATATAACTATTGGTTAGGTGTTGGTGCTAAACCATCTGAAAAAGTTAAAAAATTAGCAGCTCAAAAGTAATTTCTGATAGAATATCAAGATGATTACAAATTTTATAGAAAGTTATGCAAAACTAATTGTAAGTAAGCCAGATGAAGTAATAATTTCAACTAATAGTATTGATGAAACTTTTACTGAAATAACAATAAAAGCAAATAGCGCTGATATTGGTAAACTTATTGGTAAAAATGGGAATATGATTAATGCTTTAAAAACTATGGCAAATGGTTGTAAAGCAAAAGATGGTGTGTCTTATAAAATACAAGTTTTAGCAAACTAATATTCATTTATGAAAAATAAAATTTATGTTGCAAAACTAGGGAAAGCAGTTGGTCTAAAAGGTCACTTAAGACTGATCATAGACTCTGATTTTCCTAGTCAATTCAAAAAAAATGCAATATTTACTACTAACAAACAAATTGAATTAAAAGTTCAAGAATACAATACGTCTAGAGAATTGATAAAGTTTGATAATTATGATGATGTTGATATCGCAAAAAAACTAACAAATCAAGAATTATATGTTTCAGAAGATAATACAAAAGAAAATTGTAAACTTGAAAAAGATCAGTTTTTTTGGTTTGATTTAATTGATTGTAAAATTGTTGAAAATGGAAAACTTTTAGGAAAAGTAAAAGATATTCATAGGTATCCTTTAGATGATTATTTTGAAGTTATAACTGATGAATCTTTAGTTAATGAAGGTTTGCCAAAAATATTTTTAATACCATATGTTGTAGAAACATATATAGAAAATGTTGATATAGAAAGTAAAACTATTGATACTAAAAATTGCTTTGATATATTAGAAAACTCGTAAAAGAGCTTTCTTAATATTTACATCTTTTCTGATATTCTTCATTTGTAAAATCAATTAAATAAGATTCTTTAAATCCGTTATTGAGTAATTTATCAAGTATTTTTTCTCTTTCTTTATTTGATTCGTATGGTCCAAAAAATATCTCAATTCTATTTTTGTAATCTCTACATAATGATATTTTTTTATCATATTTTTCAATTTCATCAAGAAACTCTTTATATAAATTACCCTTTATTGTTGCTACATTTATAAATGAAAGAAAAGTATTGTTTTTATTTTCTTCATTAGTTTGTTTATTCTCAACTACCATAGATTCTTCTACATCAGGTAATTCTTCTTCATTAGGTATGGGTTCCATTACATTGTTACTATTTTTTTGTTCTTCTAATTCTCTAAATAATTCAGCTCTTTTTTCTTCTAGTTTCATTGCAGCTTCTTCTTGCATTCTTAAAAAGCTTTCTTGTTTTTCTTTAATTTCTTTTTGTTGTTCTTCTAAGATTAATTTCTCTTTTTCAATTTTTGCATATTGTGCAGCAAGTTTTTCTTCTTCTTTTTTCTTCTTTTCTGCTATTGCTTTTTCTTCTGCTTCTTTTTTTAATCTTTCTTCTTCTTTGATTCTTTTTTCTTCTGCTTCTAATTCATTTCTATTCATGATTTCATGTTTTGTTAGCATTGTAAGTTTTTTATTTAATCTTTTTTTATTTAAGTCTTTTGTATCAAATTCAATTTCTGCTTTTGCTTTTTTCATTTCTACTTTTTTTTCTGGCATCTTCTCAGGTTTCTCTGGATCAAAAAAACCAAGGAAATATAAAATAACACCTACTACTAATATTAATAACAGGAAAGCAACTACACCCATTAAGATTTTATAAATCTTAGGTTGTTTTTTTTGTATAGTTAAAGGTTCATCTTTTTTATCATCTTCTTGAATGTTATTATCAGAATTATTGTCTTTATTGTTTTTAGAGTCATTTTTTTTAGTTTTTGATTCACTGTCATTTGACTCAATATTAGGATCTGTAACTACTTCAAAACTTTTGTCAGAATCATTATCTAATGATAATTCCTCTAGGGCTTCTTCTGGAGTTATATCATTATTCGAAGTTTCTAAACCAACTTCTTTTATAATTTCTTCATCTGTTTTTTCTGCCATATTTACTCTTTATTTAATTTTCTTTTTTCACGTTGTCTTTCTAGAATCTTTTCTTTGTTTTTTTCATAATATGCTTTTCTATATTCTTTTAATGCATCTTTTTTCTTTTCTCTATAAGTTTTGTCATATTCTAATCTTTTTTCACGGTTTTCTTGATAGTAAGTTTGTTTTTTTTCTTTATATTCACTCATTTTTAGTAATATTTGTTCTTTTCTATCATCGACATGTGCTTTTTGCTTTTTTGCAATTAATTTAATATTTTTTGCAAAATTATCAGTATTAAGCTCTTCTGAGTAGTCTATTTCTTTATAGCTTTTATATTTTCTATCAGAGTTTTTTTCTTTACTTTTTAAATAGTAGTTTCTTTTTTTCTTTTTGTGTTTTAAGAAATTTTCTTCTCTAAGTTTTTTTAACTCTTCTAGATTGGTAGACATAATTTAACTTAATCTACTTATCTTTTCAATCTATTAACAGTGTCAAGCATACTATCTGTAGTAGTTATTGCTTTTGAGTTTGCTTCATAGGCTCTTTGTGCAGTAATTAAATCAACCATTTCATTTACTAATTTTACATTTGAAAGCTCTATCATTCCTTGTCTAATGCTACCAAATTGATCTTCTGTTGGATTTCCTGTAATTGGATCGCCAGATGCTTCACTTACCATAAATAACGATTCTCCTTGAGGAGTAAGTCCTGCAGGGTTTATAAAATCAGCAATAGTAATTTGTCCTAAGTTCGTAACATCACCTGTTGTAGGATCTTCTGCTGTTACTGTACCATCATTTGCAATTGTTAAATTGATTAAATTATCAGGAACAGTAATTTGTGGATCAAGTGCATAACCATTTCCATTTACTATATTTCCTTCTGAATCTAATTTAAAACTACCATTTCTTGAGTAGGCCGTTTCTCCATCAGGAGTTGTAATCTGAAAGAAACCATTTCCTTCAATTGCTAAATCAAGGGTATTACTTGTTAACTTCAGGTCACCTTGTAAAAAGTTTTTTTGGATACCAGATACTCTTACACCTAGTCCTACGTCCATACCTGTAGGGTTTGTTGTAGTTTCAGAAGTTTGCCCAGCTGTATAGTTTAATGATTCATACATTAAGTCTTGAAATTCAGCTCTATCTTGTTTAAATCCCATTGTATTAACGTTTGCAATATTGTTTGATGTTACATCAATTTGATGTTGCATTGAATTCATTCCTGTTGCAGCTGTGTAAAGACCTCTAATCATGGTAATCCTTTATTTTCCTAGTAAAGTTAAATTATATTTAAAGAATTTTTAAAGTTAGATAAATTGTTCAATTATTTCTGTATTAAGTGTAAATTCAAATCAAATTATATATAATAAAAAGATTTTGAATATAGTTTTAAATAAAGGTTTTAATATGAGAATTTTAATAGTTGATGATAGCTCGACTATGAGAAGAATTATTGGTAATGTTGTTATGCAACTTGGTTACTCAAAAGAGGATTTTGATGAAGCTGAAGATGGTGTAAAAGCATGGAAACTGTTAAGTGAATCTCAATATGATATTATTTTAACAGATTGGAATATGCCAAATATGAATGGGCTGGATCTAGTAAAAAAAGTAAGAGCTGAAGGTAACCATCAAAAGGTGCCGATTATTATGATTACTACTGAAGGTGGTAAAGGTGAAGTTATTATAGCATTGAAAGCTGGTGTAAATAACTATATTGTTAAACCATTTAATGCTCAAGTTTTAAAAGAAAAACTTGATGGAGTTTTAAAGTAATTTTCTAGTAATTTCCTAATAAAGGTTTTGAAATGAGTATGAGTCAAGAAGAAATTGAATCATTGATGAATGGTCTTGATTTTGAAGATGAAGCAGAAGCAGAAACAAGCGAATCACCTGTTGAAGAAGATATTCCCTCTGGGAATATGTCAGAAGATGATATAAATGAATTAATTGCACAAACAGAAGACATAACTGTTAATGAAGAAAGTAATAGTAGTACAGAAGAATCAGTTGATGATTTATTAAATAGTTTAGAAGATATTGAATCTACTGGTGAAACATCCAATGATACAGGTGAAACAAATATTGATGATATTTTAAAAGAATTAGAAGAAAGTGATAATTCACCTGAGGTTACACCTGAAGCGGAAGTACCAAGTGATTTAGTCATCCCGGATATTAATCTTGAGGCAGAAAAAGAAGAAGTTACTTTAGAAAATACAATCGAAACGCCTATGGATGCAGTAAGTGAAAAGACTTCTAATGACGATATTGATGAATTATTATCAACGATTGATAATATAAGTGATGTAGAAACAGCAGCAGTAAAAGAAGTTACAGAAGAAGTATGCATTCAAGATGTAGATACAGATGATATTGGAAAAGGCTGGACTGATAATAAAATACAAGAAGGAGTTTTTCCTTTACCAGTTGAAGATGACACAAAAGTAGTAAATCAATTAAGTGAAGTTGCGAATGATTCTGAAGAAAAAGCTACAAAAATTTTCGATGTATTAAGCAATATTCTTGATTATAATAATGCTATACAAAGTGATGTACAATCATTAAATACTTTTAATGAGAAACAAATTGCTATGTTAGCTTCTTTAAGTCAGAAGTTTCCGAATATATCAGTTTTCAATGAAAACTTAGCTCAAGCAGAAGCAATGGGAAATCATATTTCTGGTATCAATGATAAATTAAATGATGGAAATAATGAAATTTTTCAAGCTATGGAATTAATGCAATTTAATGATATTAATAGACAAAAAATAGAAAGAGTTATGTCTGTAATTAGAAAACTTTCAACTTATTTAAATAATCTTTTTGAAGATGAAGGAAATAGAGAAGAAGTAGCTGTAGCAAATCATATTCATGGTGATAATACAGAAGATTTAATGGGTGATGAAGATTTAGAATCTTTAATTGCTGAATTTAATGACTAGAATTTAAAAGGAATTATATGAATCAAGGAACATACCCTTTAGCTGCATCAATGATAAATCAAATCAATAGACTTGATATGATTTCGAATAATCTAGCTAATACAAACACAAATGGTTTTAAGCAAGAGGGTACAACTGAAGGTTCATTTAATCATTATTTACAAAGAGCACAAGCAGAAGGATTTATACCTACTAAAATTAATGAGGTAACTAATACTATTCCTAAAATGGATTCTAAGTTCATTAATAGTGAGCAAGGTCCTATTATGCCAACTGGTAACACTCTAGATTTTGCATTAAATAATAAAGATACTTTCTTTAGAATTCAAGATCAAAGTGGTGATGTAGTTTTTACAAGAGATGGTGCTTTTAAAATACAAGATGGGTTTTTAGTTGATTCAAATGGTCAGTTCGTATTAAACAATGAAAATGAGCCTATTGCAACAGAAGAAGAATTTGTAAATCAAATATCTGTAGTTAGGATTGACTATAAAGATTTAGATAAATATAAAGATAATAATTTTAAAGCAAAAGATGGTGCATTTATTGAAAATTTTGAGTTTAATGACAGTGAAATAATGCAAGGAGCAATAGAAAGATCAAATGTTAATTCTGTTTCAGCTATGGTTGCGTTAATAGATGCTCATAGAAGGTTTGAACAAGCCCAGAAAGCAGTATCTACTATTGATGAATTAAATGGTAAATTAATTGATAAAATTGGGAGTAATACTAGATAATGAAAGCAAGTAGCGTAACAGATTTACTTTTTAATCAATTAAGTTTTAGAAGTGATAGGCAACAAGTTATTTCTAGTAATATTTCAAATATTAATACTCCTGGATATAAGACTAAAGATTTAGTGTTTGAACATGAATTAAAGAAAATTGATAATGACAAAGATTTAAAAATGTTTGCAACTAATTCAAAGCATATGACAGGAATGGCGGATGTTCCTAAAACAAATCAGCCTAATTTAATTGAATTAAAAGGCTTAGAAGAACAAAATGATGGCAATAATGTAAATCTTGATACTCAAATGAGTGAAATGTCAAAAAATAAAGTTATATTTGACGCATTACAATCATCAATTAAAAAAGATTCAAGATTAATGCGTTCTATAGTTGAATCATCACAAAAAAACTAATTAGGATATTTATTATATGGATCAACTCGTCAAGTTTGTAAACAATCTAAATGCTGCACAAAGAGCTGTAATTATTGGAGGATTCTCTCTTTTATTTGTATTATTAGTAGGATTATTAGTATATTCAAATATAAAAGCTCAAGATAAAAAACTTAATTATACTATTGCTTCAAATTTAACAAAGAACCAAGTTATGTTGGCAAGTGGTGAACTTGAGGCTTCGGGTATAGAATTTTCTGTAATTGGAAATGGTAACAATTTAACATTAAAAACATCAAAAGATTTTATAAATATTGCAAAAATTAAATTAGTAACAAGTGAAGCTGCTACAAGTAAACACGTTGGTTGGGAAATTTTTGAAAAATCTTCTTTAGGTACAACAAATTTTGAAAATAAAGTTAAATATTTACGTGCGTTAGAAGGTGAATTATCACGTTCTTTAGAATCACTTTCAGGTGTTTTAAGAGCAAGTGTAAAAATTGCAATACCAAAAGATACTATTTTTACTGAAAGAAAAGCTGATCCAACGGCATCTGCAGTGATTTCTCTTAAGCCAGGAGTATTTTTAACTCAGCAACAAATTGATGGTATTAAGAATTTTATAGCATCAGCTGTTTCAGGTTTAAAAGATGAAAATATTCAGTTAATTGATCAAGATGGAGCATTATTACAAATGTCTGCGGATGACATGGATAATCAAAAATCTTTAGCTCAAAATAAATATAAACAAAAATTAGAAGAAGATTATGAGAAAAAAATTGTAGCATTGTTAGAACCTTTTGTTGGGATCCAAAGAGTTGTTGCAAGGGTTAATTTAGAACTAGATTTTAAAAAAAGACATATTCAAGAAGAAATATATGAACCTGAAGGAACAATAAGAAGCCAACAAACTACTGAAAATACATCAAGTGCAATGGGTGGAAATCCTACAAGTGGTGGAACAGCTGGAGTTGATAATAATATTGAAACACCAGATGGTGCAAATGCAAATGCAGGAACTCAATCTAATAATGAGAGTGCGAAAAATATAACAAATTATGAAATTTCAAAAAAAGTAATTGATGAAAAAAGTAATAATTACTCACAAGTAAAAAGAGTTTCTGCTGCAGTAACTTTTGATTCTTCTATATTAAAAGATATAGAAAATAAAGATGAGTTTTTATCCTCAATGGAGTCTATAGTTCAAGATACAATTGGCTATGATCAAAAACGTGGAGATAAAATTACGGTAAGAGATTTTAAATTTATTGGCTTAAAACCAATTGCTACATTTGAAGCTAAAATGGATGAAAATGGAAATCCTATCCCTCAAGAAAGTGTTGAGGAAGGAAGTATAGATACTCTTTCAATGATAAGATCGATTTTAAGAGACTTTAGCGAATATTTCCAATATTTAATTGCTGCAATATTGTTATTTGTTTTTTATAAAAAATTTATTGTAAACCATGAAGTTGTTGTCCTTGGAGATGGTACAGGTGCTAAAAAAGTCGATGCAAAAGGAAATCCTATTGATGATGAATTTGTGAATGAATTTATGAATGATTATGAAAACGAATTTGATGCAACAACGGCACAAGGAAGATTAAAAGCTAAAGTAAAAAGCCAAATTATGAATAATATTGAAGGTTTAGATGAAGAGAGTGCAGCAAAATATGAAATTTTGATTGAAGCTATTGATAAAGAGATAACAGAAAACCCTGAAGAAGTTGCTAGAATGATAGAATTGCTTCTTACTGAGGGTAGTGGAAAGTTTAAATAAAAAGGTTGTTAAATGGATAGTGAAGCACTAAAAGGTATGTCGATGCTTGAAAAAGTTGCACATTTTTGTGTACTTATTGGAGAAGAAGCTACTGTTAAAATTTTTCAACATTTACCTAAAAATGTAGTAGAAGATATTTCAACTTCAGTTACATTAATAAACTCTGTGGATAAGCAGACATCTTTAGCTGTATTAGAAGAATTTCACTTATTTACTAGATCTAAAAGTTTTATTAGTTCAGGTGGATATGATTATGCAAGGGATATCTTATATAAATCATTGGGAAAAGGTGAAGCTGATGAAGTTTTAGCAAAACTTTCTAGAATGAAACTTGCTGCTCAATCTTTCGCATATCTTGATGCAATTAACCCTAAGCAACTTTGTGACTTTATTAAGGATGAATCTCCCCAAACCATTGCAGTAATTTTGTCTCATATGGAAGCTCCAAAAGCTGCTGATGTATTAATGCAATTAGAAGAAGATATAAAAGTAAAAGTTACGATGCAAATGGCAACAATTAAAGATGTCTCTCCTGATGTTGTAAGAACTATTTCTGTAGTTTTAGAAAAGAAACTAGAGTCACTGTTGTCATCTATTGTCGATGTTGGTGGGGTAAAAGTTGTTGCTGATATGTTAAATAGACTTGGTCCTAAGTCTCAAGATATTCTTAAAAATATCAATGGAGTGGATACTTCTTTAGCTACAAAAATAAAAGAGAATATGTTTGTATTTGAAGATTTATTAAACTTAGATGGTGAATATATAATGAAAATTCTTCAGAATGTTGATACTGGAGATGTCGCAGTAGCAATGAAGAATGCTACAGATGATGATATGTTAAAAGTTACAGGCTCAATGTCTCAAAGAGCAAGTGAGAGATTCAAAGAAGAGTTTGAAATGCTTACAAAAGTTAAAATTAAAGATATTGAATCTGCCCAAAGAAAAATGCTTGACGTAGCCCAAAAGATGATTGAAGAGGGTGTAATTGATAGAGATATGGATGAATAATGAATAAAAATAATGTTTACTCTAGTGCTAAAGTAGTTAGTAAAAATGATTCTGTTGAAAATTACCAACTAGGTACTTTTATTCAAAATGAGTCTGCTCCTGAACAAGTGAATAATCAAGCAGTTTTAAATGATAGAGAAATAAATGGCAATATTGACCCTGTATTAAATGAGATTAGATCTTTAAGTAATTATGTTGGGACTTTAGGCCAAAAGATTGAACTTATTGAAAATAATGGAATGACAGGAAAAGAGATTGATGCACAAGTTGTTCAAGCAATAAAAGATTTAAAACATTATGCAAACTTTTTTGAACAAGCAACTTTTCAAATGGAATCAAAGTTGTTAAAAACTTCAATTTCAATTGCGCAAAAAATTATTTCAATAGAAATTGGTGAAAACTCTGCTTCTATTGCTAAACAAACAATTATCCATCTTTTGGATAAAATTAAAAGTGCTTCAAAGGTAAAAATTCATTTAAATCCAAAGGATTATGAAATCTTACGTAATGACCTAAATCTTGAGAACTTCATTGAATTAGTTGAAGATGCAAATGTGACAGCAGGTGGTGTAGTTATTGCTAGTGATCTAGGAAACTTTGATGGTAATATTGAAGCAAAAGTAAATACAATGCTGGAATCACTTGATTCAGTAATTTAAAATATTATTAATTAACTTATAAACTTTATTAAATTTTATTAAATAATCTAAAAAGATGTAATTTTGTGCTATAATCTAGCAACTTATGAAAAAGTATTGTTATGGAAATTAGTGAAAGAGATTACGACTTATTAGTTGATACACAAATTGTAGTTGATGTAATGCTAGGAAGTACAGATATTACAGTTAAAGAATTTTTAGATTTATCCGCAGGTGATATCTTATCCTTAGATAAGACAGCTGGTTCTGGTGGGGATATTTATGTAAATAAAAGAATCGTGGGAACAGGTGATATAATTGTAATTGAAGAAAAACTTGCAGTAAGAGTTCAAGAAACAATGGATTCTGATAATGTTGTAAGATATTTCTTTGAAGAGAATATGGTATAGGAGTTTAATATGGCAGTAGATAATGTAACAGTAAATTCAGGTACAGGAGTTGATGGTAGTTCATATACTAGTTCAATTAGTAATGACCAATTAACAAATGAAGATTTTTTAAAGCTTATGATTGAAGAGCTTAAAATGCAAGATCCAACAAAGCCTATGGATTCTCAACAAATGCTCTCTACTCAAATGCAAATGTCTACAATTAACACAAACCTTGAGACAATTAAAAGTATGGAATCTTTAGCAAAATCTTTTTCTCAATCAGCTTTATCAAATGCAGCAAATGTAATAGGTAAAAATGTTGAAGATGGTAATATAGGCGAAAATGGTGTAAATAAAGCATATACTGTAAGATCAGTTGAAACAATTGATGGTGAAGTTAATGTAAAAGCACAACAAATCCTATATGTAGAAGATCAGGTTAAAAATACTGATGGTGATGCAATAGTTTACAATCTAAATGGTGAAATCTTAGATTCTGAAGGTAATACTACAGGTAGTAAAATTGTATTGAAAAATCCTGGTGAAGTTGTTTTAGAAGATGGCAAGCCTGTTGTTTTAGATGAAAATAATGAAAAAGTTACAGATCATGGTTATGAGATGGCTGGTGCAGTAATACCTGTATATTCTGATCAGTTAGTTTCTATACCATTTAGTAATATTTCAAAAATATTTTAGGATTAAATTATGATTAGTGGACTTTGGAATGGGATTACTGGACTAAATACATTTGAAAGAGCGTTAACGACTCAATCAAATAATGTTACGAATTCAAATACTATTGGACATAAAGCAGATGAGATTTCTTTTCAAGATATGATGTATCAGTCACGTTATGGGAAAGGGGTGAATGTTCAATCTGTTGAGAAGGATTTCTCTCAAGGTAATATTAAAGTTACTGATAATACTTTAGATGTTGCAATTGAAGGTAGTGGTTTTTTTGTTGTAAAAGATGTACCTAACAATGAAATTTATTATTCTAGAGCAGGTAATTTTAAGATGGGGACAGAGGGTTATCTAGAATCAGTAGATGGACACAAATTTTTGGGACATCAACTACCACTCCGACAATCGTAAGTTCTGATGATACTACACAGTTTAATAGTGACTATACAAATTTTTTAGCTTCTAAGTCAATATCTACACCTACATCTCATCAAACAATAAATGCAAAAGCTACTAATTATGTTCAAAGTGCAGTTGACGGTGGAGTCTCTGGTGATGGCTTTAAAACTGCAGGAGGAAAAGTTGCTGATATTAAAGTTTTAATTGCAGACTACAATGAAAAGTTAGATTTATATTCTGCTAATCCAACTGCTGTAAGTACAGCTTCTACTTCGCAAATTACCCAAATAGATTTTGCAGATTTTAATACACAATTATCTGATGGAAGTTTTGTGGAATTATATACAGATGGAAATCTAGTACGACAATATTTTGAAACAGATGCTCAAACTACAATGAATTTATTTGCTGATAAGCTTTCAAATGTTGAAGGATTAACAAGTACTGTAGATGAAAATGGATTGTTAACAATAAATACCTTAGTCCCGGGGAAAGATGCTAAGTTCACGTCTGCTGCTATTAATAGTAGTGGATACGGTTTGAATGAAATTTCTTCACCCGTTTTAGGTGCAGGTATTGCAATGGTTAATAGTTCAAGAGATGTATTAAAAAGTGCTTTAGAAAATGCAGATGCTAAGTTTTTAGAGATAACAAATAATGTTACAAATGCAGATGCAAATTTAAATGGTATTGGTCAAGTGCAGTTAAGATTAAATGATTTAAATCTTAGTGAAAATACATTTGGAGTTTTATCTATAGAAGATGGATTGATTTATTCAAAAGATGGAGAAAATAAGTTTTTAATGGGAAAACTTGAAACTGCATACTTTTCAAATCCTGAATCTCTTGAACCTCAAGGTGGAACGTTATATTCTATAGGAAAAGAGACTGGTGAAGCAAAAAATGCTCATAATATAAATAAAGTTATTGGAGGTTCTATAGAACTGAGCAATACAAATTTTAGTGATAGTTTAGTTGATTTGATGGTATATCAAAGAGCTTTTGAAGCAAGTTCAAAATCAGTTACAACTTCCGATGAGTTTTTAAAAACAGCCATACAGTTAAAAAAGTAATTTAACTGTAGGTGTTTAAATATTAGTACTTGTTTAAGTATTAATATTTGAGCATGAAAGTGTTTAAAAATTTATCTAAAAGGATAAATCATGATCGGAGCATTATGGACAGGGATTTCGGGACTAGCGTCTCATCAAACAGCGTTAGATAACGAATCTCATAATATTTCAAACGTAAATACTGTGGGTTATAAAGCCTCAAGGATTTCATTTGCAGATCAAATGTATCAAGACAGAATCGGTAAAGGTTCAAAAGTACTTGATGCTGAAAAACTGTATGTACAAGGAAATCTAAAACTAACTGGTGTTGACTATGATATGGCACTTAGTGGAGATGGTTTTTTTACAGTTTTAAATACTAGATCAAGTGGAACATCAGAAAATTTATATACAAGAGCAGGTAACTTTAGGATGGGTGATAATGGTACCCTCCAAGATGCTGCTGGAAATGAAGTCCAGGGATGGGCTATGCGATCAATAGATACTAAAAAAGATGTTGTAAGTACAAATCCAAATGTAGATATGTTTACAAGTGACTATTCAAAACTTTTAACATCAAAAGTTGTTAAGCATTCAAATTATATAGAAACTATTACTGCTAAAGCAACAGACTATTCACAAACTGCAAAAGCTGATTCTGAATCAGTCTTTTCAGGAGCTGGAGGAAAAAGTAAATCTGCTAAAATTTCTGATGTAGAAGCTTTAGTAGCAAATTACGCTTCTTGGCTACAGAAATTAAAAGATGAACCTGATGGGGGAAGTGCAAGCTCATCTTCTCAAATATCACAAATGAATTTTAAATCTGGTTCTTCTGGTTTGATTAGTAAAGAAGGTGATCAGATATTTGCATATATTAATGGAAATAAAATATCACAAAACTATATTTCAGTAGTCTCTACGGATGAATTTAAGGCATCTTTATATGCTGCTGATCAGGCTTTACCTGCCGTAGATCAAGAAGGTTATGCCGATCCATCAGGAGCATTAACACCTGCTGAAATAGCAGTATATGATAAAGAAGCAAGTAGAATTGAAACATATAAACAATTAGCTGATAAGATTTCTGAAATACCAGGATTAAGAGCATACATGGTTTCAGAAGATGGAACTGGTACAAGTAATGATGTATTTGAAGAGAGTGATTCTTTCTCAATGTCTACTGCAGTAGGTGATACAGTAAAAGGTATTATTGAAATTAGATCATTAATTCCAGGTGAAACTTTTAACATAACAGAAGTTGGAGAAATTTCTGGTACAAATACTGTTGCTGGTGCTTATCAAACTGGAACACCAGCATCTGAAGGTACAGGTATTGGTGCATTAGAAAGTGCAAGGGATGCTTTAGCTAAATCTATTACAGGAAAACAACAAGATGTTTATACTGGGACTGACTTAAAATTTGGTTCAGATGATGGTGCAGCAGTTCCAGCAGCAGTAGATATTGATTATGAATTTAGTATAACTATTTATGATAAAGATACAGGTAAAATTATTCCAGTACCAAACGATGGTGCTACAATTCCTCAACCAGTACCAATTTCATTTACATTAGCTGCTGCAGATAATACTGATATGGATGCTTACATTGCAGCTCTTAAAGCAGAAGATGGTTGGACAGGTGGAGGTTCTACTGAACCAAACTTATCTAGCTATCTTGATATAAAAAATGTAAATGGTAACTTAGTTATTCAAACAAAAGATGAAAATTATGATGTAGAGTTTAGTGGTTCTATGAAAGCTGATGTAGCTGCGACAGGTACTTTCACTCCAGTTGATAAGAATAATGATTATAGTGGTAGACAAGGAGCTGGAGCAGAGTTTATTGAACTTGTAAATACAATTGATCAAACTACTACTCAGTCTTCACTTCAATTAAAACTTGATACACTAGGAATTTCTGATTCAGCATTTGGAGAGTTTTCTGTTGATAGTACTGGTCTAATTACAATGAAACAGGATGGTGCAGATTTTGCATTAGGACAAGTTTCAATTGCATTGTTTAATAATAACAGAGGGCTAGATCCAGTAGGAGATAATTTACTTTCAAAAACAAATGATTCAGGAGAACCAATTTATAATCTAAATAATGATAAAACTGCAAAGATAGAAGGTCAAACATTAGAACTTTCTACAGCAGATTTATCTGAAAGTTTAGTTAACTTAATGGTATTCCAAAGGGCATTTGAAGCAAATGCAAAATCAATTACAACTTCTGATCAGTTATTAAATACACTGATTAATTTAAAACGATAATATAAAATAAGAGGTATTTACCTCTTATTTTAAACTTAGAGGATAAAATTGGATAATTTTTTATTAATAGCAACTATTTGTATATTACTTTTATATTTTTTTTCAAGTACTAATGTTCATAAATCTTTATATAGAAAAACTAATGAAGAAAAGAATATAGTAGAAGAAGAGAATAAAAAACTTCATTTAATAATAGATAGATATGAAAAACAAGTTAAAGTTAGTTCTGGTACTTTAAAAAACAATCAAGAAAGCTTACAAGTGGCAAGAGATGATTTACAAAAGTTAAGATTAGAAAATACAGAATTAAAACATCAAATAGAAACTTTAGAATCAAGAACTGAAGAACTTTATGCCCAAGTAAATACGATGGTTTAGGTTTATTTTGAAAAAAGTAGTTTTATTAATATTTATTTTCTTTTTTAGTTTGTATCTACAGGCAAAAGAGGATAGTATCGATTCTCAACCAGAGATTTTATTTAAACATGATAAGTTAAAGAAAAATCAAGAAAAGTTTAGGTTGCAAGTAGAATTTAATAAGGCTATATTACTTCTTGAGCAAGGTAAGTATAAAAAATCAATTAAAATTTTAAAAGAAACATCCTCAATATTAAAAATTCCTTCTTTTTTGAATATTGGAATTGCTTATTATAAATTAAATCAAATTGAAAATGCTTTACTGTATTTAAACAATATTTATGAATATAAAGAAGCAGCATTTTCAAACACATATTCTTATATCTCTTCATGTTATTATTTATATCAAATAAAAAAAGATAGAAAATACTTAGAAACAATTATTGATGTTACAAAAAAATATAAAAATCTTTCAGAACATTCTAAAAGATTAGTTTCTGATACATATATCATACTTAAAGATTATGAAAAGGCATTAAAAGTTTTAAATGCAATGGAATTTCCAATGGACTTGAAAAAAGCTATGTTATATTTAAAATTAAATAACTACTTAGAAGCTGAAAGGTTTTTAGAAAAAGCAAAAAATAGTACTTATAACCAAGATAAGATGAATCAAATTTTATGGTTAATGATATTTAGAGACCTTAAATCAAATGAGTTAGAGAAATTAAAAGAACATATAATGGAAGTAAATAAAAGAAAAGATAGTTTTAAAACTAACTCTGAGTTTCCTTTAGAAATATTTTTTAACAAAAATAAATTCACTCCAAAGCAATATTTAGAATTTATTACAAAATTTGACAAAAATAGAAAAATAGATTTTATGTTTTATTTTGCACCATTTATATTTTCAGATAATGAGGAAATATTGTATGACATTTCAAAGGGTTTTATTTTTAAAGATAAACAGAATGTAAAAAGTTTAGAAGAAATGGTTTCTTATAACTCTAAATTTATAGAAATAATTCAAGAAGATCCAATCATTAGAGTTTCAAAATTAAAGGCATATATTAAAGAAGATAGTAACTCTTATATATATTACAATCTTGCATTATGTTATGCTCAAATAAATGATTTCCATAATGCATATAAATATTTTTCAAAGGCTTATAAATTAAATCCAGGTAATAAACTTTATTCTATCATGACTATAATTAGTGCAGGTAAAATCAATAAAAAATTAAAAGATTATCAATATATAGAGCAAAATATTAAATCAAGAAATGGGATGTATAAGTTTTTTGGTCAAATGTTATATAAAATCTTTTTAAATCCAGAACTAAAAGTTGATTTTGATCCTTTAAATTACGCAAATACAATTTTTTATAAATCTCTTGATTATTTAGTAAAATTAGAAGAAAACAAAATTGATTTAGGTCACCCTTTATTTAAAGAACATTATAGAGATCCATTAGTTTATTTAATGAAATCTACAATAAGAAGAGAAGGTGAAAATGATTATAAATACTTTGCAAGGCTACAAGATAATACTCCTTTAAAAATAAATAACAATTTTTTAGAAGGTCCTTTAGTTGTAACTACTTTCTATAGTGATTTATTAAAAGCAATAGGATTATTTTATAAGGCTGATTTAACGATAGACGTTAAGCAAAGCCCTTCTTATCTTAGGACAAAAGCTTTAATTGATTTACATAATAATGAACCCCAAAAAACAATTAAAATATTAGAAGAACTTCAGAAGAAATATAAACTTGAAGATAAATATACAATGTATTTAATTGTTGCTGCATTACTAGAAAAAGGTAATTATAATGATGCTTCAATTCAAATCTCATTAATAAAAGCAATTTTAAATGATGAAGGTGCTGACTTTTTAACTGGTGTGCAACTTATCCAAGAATTAAAATTAAATAGTGCTAGTAATTATTTCAAGAAGCCTTATCTTGATTCGTTAATTGACTTTAGACTTAATAATTTTGATGAACTTTTAGAATCATTATAAGATAAAATATAATTTTTATTACTTTTAAAATAATAAACATCTAATTTAATTTTTTTTTGCTATAATATATACAACTCTATACTTTTAAGGAGGCCCTAATGGAAATAGGAAGAATTCCAGATATTGATAATGCAAAAACTAATCATGTTGAAAAAATTCAATCTGTAAAAGAAGTTGATGATAAACAAAAAATAGTTCAAGACGAACAATATAAAAAAGTTCAAGGGAATATCCAAGATACCGAACCAAATGAAGTTATTCTAGACAATGTTAGATTCGGATATAATAAAAGTTCAAAAGATTTTTTTGTGAAAGTTACTCGTGGTGAAGCTGAGTATAAGTACCCTACAGAAGATATGATGAGGGTAAAAGCACAAATATTAAGTGATATAGAAAAAACACTTAATGAATCTTAAAATTAAAAATATTACAAAAAGGTTAGTTCTTGGCATCTGATTTATCAAGTTTTTTAAAGGATGAATTAGCTAATACATTAGAACAGTTACTTTCAAAGAGTGTATCTATTGACTCTGTAAGTGAACTAAATGTAGATAGCTTAGATGATTCTCAATGTATTGATGTATCTGTGAAATTTGATTTTTCTAATATATCATCTAATTGGAACTTTTTTGTTCCAACTGTTACTGCTACAAAGTTCGAATATTTTATGCTTGGTGGTATGGGAGATTTAAAAGAACATATTGATGATGAAATTACTGATGCAGTTAATGAAATAATTTCTAATATATGTGGTAGTCTATGTACTACAGTTAATGCTCAATCATTTGCAGATGTAACTTCAATAAAATCAGAACTAGAAGGTTCTAGTATAAAAGATTGCAAAGAGTTAGTTGTTGAAAAGAAGTTCTTTTTTGATTTAACTCTTGATGGTGAAAAACTACCTATATATATAGGTTTTGATGAAGCTATTGTTCCTTATCTTTCACAGATTACGGGAGTTGAAAGTTCTTCTTCTGATAGTGTATCTGTTGCTCAACCTGATAATGTTTCTTCGGCACCTTCTTCTAATACTTCTTCTGATTTAGGAATTAGTTCTTTATTATCTGAAGATGCAGCACAGAATTTACAGTTGTTATTTGATATTAAATTAAAACTTAGTGTAAGGCTAGGAACTAAAAACTTTTTATTAAAAGATATATTAAGATGGGATTTAGGAGAAATCATTGAACTTGAACAAATGGTAAATGAACCTTTAGAAATTTTAGTAAATGGTGTTAAAATTGGTGAAGGTGAAGCTGTAATTGTTGAAGGTAAATTTGGTTTAAAAGTAAAAAATATTGGAAACAGTCTAACTAGACTTAGCCAACTAGGATTATAAGATTATGGATAAGAGTAGTGCAGGTGGATTAGG